>Ga0315904_10000101_pt1 | contig 136509 bp, 125 predicted proteins | sample LakEriMetagenome_6_FD_203529 | JGI IMG/M metagenome (GOLD analysis project Ga0315904, IMG submission 203529) | Freshwater fungal communities from buoy surface, Lake Erie, Ohio, United States - Buoy 12 MA120 | ecosystem: Environmental > Aquatic > Freshwater > Lake | place: USA: Lake Erie, Ohio...
TTGTGCGGATTTCTGGTCATCGGGCTGATTGATAGTCTGGTGGATACTCCGCGCTTCCTGATGCTTTTTCTTTTCCTGACCCTGCTGGCGTGCGATGCGCAGCGGCAAGGTATCGCCCGATGACCAGCTCCAAGCCGGCGCACGCACCCATGACGCATTTCCCGACGAGCCACGGGGAAATCCGCGTTGGCGGCATCGCCTTGACCGAGCTCGCGCGGCGGGCCGGCGGCGGGCCTTTCTATGTATACGACAGCGCGCAGATCGCGCAACGCATAGCCGATGTGCTTGCTGTCCTGCCCGCCGGCGTGCATCTTCATTACGCCGTCAAGGCCAACTCGATGCCGGCGCTGCTCAAGCTCATGGCCTCGCGGGTAAATGGATTCGATGTCGCCTCCGCCGGTGAACTGGAAATGGCTCTGGACGCCGGCATGGCTGCGGCAAACATCGGCTTTGCCGGCCCCGGAAAACGCGACCAAGAGGTGCGACAGGCTGTCGCCGCCGGCGTTCTCGTCAACGCCGAGTCGGAGCGCGACATCCGGCTTCTGGCCGAGGCGGGTCGGGCCGTGGGCAAACCCGCGCGCCTGGCCGTCCGCGTCAACCCGGCCTTCGAACTCAGAAACGCCGGCATGAAAATGGGCGGTGGCCCCAGTGCCTTCGGCATCGACGAAGAACAGGTGGCGGCGTTGCTGCCTTCCCTCAATAAGGACGGACTCGCCTTTGAAGGTTTCCATGTGTATGCCGGCTCGCAGAACCTGCGCGCCGAAGCCATCGCACAATACCTGCGCGCATCCTTCGCCCTGGTGTGCCGGCTGGCCAACCTCGCGCCCGCCCGCATTGCCAGCATCAATCTGGGCGGCGGCTTCGGCATCCCCTATTTTCCCGGCGAGAGAAGGCTCGACCTCGGCCCGATCGTTGCGGCCTTGAGGGACATCGCCCCTGACGCGCAGCAGCGGTTCGGCGATGTCAAGCTGATTCTCGAACTCGGGCGTTACCTGGTGGGTGAAGCCGGCCTGTACGTGACCCGCATCCTCGACCGCAAGGTTTCCCGGGGCCGCGTGTTCCTCATAACCGAAGGCGGACTCAACCACCACCTGGCCGCGAGCGGCAACTTCGGGCAGGTGCTGCGCAAGAACTATCCGCTCGCCATCGGCAACCGGATGGATGCGCCGCCGGCTGCGACGCCGGTCACGGTAGTGGGCCCGCTATGCACGCCGCTGGATATCCTCGGCGACAACGTCATCCTGCCGGAGGCGCAGCCGGGTGACTTGCTGGTCGTATATCAATCCGGCGCTTATGGCGCCAGCGCCAGCCCGCAGGCGTTTCTCGGGCATCCGCCGGCTGTCGAACTCCTGGTCTGATGGCGCCGCCTTCGGGACGCATGCAGCCGGGTAGGGAAAACCGGTGTCCTCCGGCGGCGGCTCCCGCGCCAGGGCATGGCTCTCGGCACGGCCACGCACCCTGCCCGGGGCCGCGATGCCGACAATCACGCCCCCCCCGATGCTGACGGTAATCTTCTCGAGCTTCAACGGCGAGGCAACCGTGGGGCGCCTCCTCGCAGCCTGCTGCGAACTCGACGCGCCGCTGGGGGGATGGCACCTGATCGCGGTCGATAATGGCAGCACCGACCGGACCGGCACGATCATGCGCTCCTTCGCAGAAAGGCTGCCCATCACGGTGCTGAACGTGGCGCGGCGCGGCAAGAACCGGGCGCTCAATGAAGCCATCACGCACGCACGCGGCACCCTCTTCGTCTTCACCGACGACGACGTGATTCCGGACCGCCGCTGGCTGTGCGCGTTCGATGAGGCTGCGCGCGCGCACCCGGAATACGGCCTGTTCGGCGGCGCGATCCTGCCCCGCTGGCCACGCCCGCCCGACGCCTGGCTGCTTGCCGACGTGCCGCTCGGCATGGTCTACGCGATCACCGACCCGGCGCTGCGCGACGGCGAGGTCGGCAACGGCCGCGTGTGGGGCCCCAACATGGCGGTGCGCCGCTCGATATTCGACCAGGGCGCGCGCTTCTGCGCGGATGTGGGCCCCGACGGCAGCCGGCTGTACAGGATGGGTTCCGAGACCGAATTCACCCAGCGCCTGGCGCGTGCCGGTATCAAGGCCTGGTTTTGCGCGCAATCGAGGGTCGAGCACATCATCCGCGAGCAGCAGCTCGAGGCGGACTGGATTCTGCAGCGCTTCTTCCGGCATGGCCGCGCCGTCTATGCCTCTGAGAAGCGCGGCGCCACCGGCGTGGCGACCGTTTTCGCCGTAGAGCGCTGGATGTACGGCGTCGCCATCCGCAGCCGGCTGCGTGCGCTGGTGTTCCGGCTGCGCAACCGGCGCAGGGACTGGTTCGCCGCGATGCGCGAATACCACTTCACCCGCGGCATGATCCACCAGGCCCGCCAACAGCGTGCGCGCTCGGGTGGTTCGGGTGGCGGCACCGGGAATGCGTAAGGCTCGCGACACCCGCGCGGGAATCGGGTCCGCGCTCAACAGGCACGCGGCCGGATGCCGTACGTGCGACCAGCCACCCCGCTCAGCGCGTCGCAGCCGCCATCACCTGTTGCGCGATGTCGCGCCAGTCCCACCGCGCTGCCGCCGCCATGTTCGCCGCCTCCGCCCCTGCAGGGTCGATGCGGGAGGACCGCTCCATCGCCATCGCCAGCGCCAGCGGGTCGCCCGGTTCGTACAACACGTTGTAGTCGCCCGCGATGACGGCCGGCAGGCAGCCAGCGCGCGGCCCGATGACCGGCTTGCCAAAGCTCATGCCGAGGACCGCGACCCCCGAATTGAGCACCGCGCGGTGCGACAGGACCACCACGTCGGACGCTGCCAGATGGACCTGGACATCCTCGTCCGGCACTTCGTGCAGGAAAGCCCGCACACCGGGCTTGAAATACTGGACCCATGCCATGCGCACCCGGTCCGACCATCCGCCTGCCGGCCGGTAGACGCCGGCGATCAGCAGCCGCTTGCGCGGCACGCGGGCGAGAGCGAAGGCGCGCAGCAGGAGGTCGAGCCCCTTGTACGCGCGCACCCTGCCGAAGGCGAGCATCACGAACGCATCGTCAGGTAGCCCGAGCCGGTGCCGCGCTTCCGCCTTTGCGATACCGCGCGGATAGGCGAAATAGTTCCCGTGCGGCACGACAACATGCCGCACCCCGGCACCGACGCGGTACAGCGCGCCCAGCGCCGCCACCGACGCATCGCAGTGATGCACGATCAGATCGGCTCGGTCGATGACCGCCTGATAGATCCGCCGGTCGAGGGCGTCTTCGACATTCTCGTGGGGCGCCAGGTTATGCACCGTCCAGATCAAGCGGGCCCCAGCGGCCTTGACGCGATCGAGGTCGGCGACGAAACGCACGCCTCGCGCCTCAAACGCACCCTGGCCACGCCAGCGATAGTGCTCCTCCGGCCACTGCAGATGCACGAAGTCGAAAGACATGCCCGCCTCGGCCAGGTTATCCGCGCCGAAAACCACCGTGTGGCCGAGAGCAGCGTAGGCGCGCCCGAGCTCCCGGCAGTAGAGGTTGCGCGAATCCATCGAGCTAGGCAACAGCAAGCGCTGCGGCGACGCCGCGACGAACGCGGGCGCGACGGCGTTGTCAAAAGCGGGGTTGGGAGGCATGGAGCGCGCGGCGAGCTATGGCAGGAGGGCGCGGCGGGCGCCTCTGGATATTGGTCTTTTCAAGGCCTGAACACCTTCGCGATTCGTGCCAGCAGTCCGTCGGGGGGAGGGCGATAGTGGGACGGCAGGTAAAGGATGCGCAGCGAGTCGCGCAGGAAGGGCAATTCCTTCAGCAGCCAAGGCGGCCCGATTCCATAGGCCGCACGCCGCGCCCTATCGTCGATCGCCGCGCAATAAAGCGCCGAATGCAGCCGGTGCGCCAGCACCAGCTTGTTGAACCCCACCACGACCGGGGCAAAACGCGTGTCCTGGTCCAGAAAGCGGATCAGCGCCTCGGTCACACCGGGCCACTCGGGACGAAACGGATCGTCGACGACGATGAGCCCGGTCTCGCCCAGCACTTCTGCCGCGAGGCGCAGGTCGCCCAGGGCCTCGTTCGGATTGTGCCCGCCGTCGATGTGGAACCAGCGGTAGCCCGTGCCGATCTCGCCGGCCCTGAGGGCCGAGGAAAGTTTCCCGAACACACGCACATCCAAAGTGCCGGGAACCAGCCTGCGCATGTTGCGCTCGAACACGTCGCGATCCCCGGATCCCGATCCGGAGGCGTTGGATTCCTGCCCGCCGAACACGTCGCACACACCCAGATGCTCCCGTCCCGGCGCCGCCATGGCGCCGATCAGGCAGGCGCTCTTGCCGTGATGCACGCCGATCTCGAACAACGGTCCGGTGACCGCGTTCTCCTGCTGCACCTCGTCGAGCAGCGCAAAGAGCATGGCCGCCTCGCGCGAAAACCAGCCGTGCACGGTGTTCGCCTGTTCCACCAGCCTTGCCGCTTTGTTCGGATCCATGTCGAGGCGCTCTTTCGCTTGAGTCAATGGACCCATGGCCCAGCCATGATCATCGCATGCGGGCGGAGAAGCGGCTGCATGGATGAGAAGCGTGAGCGCTGCCGCGCGGCCCTCGATGCACGCTACCGCAGGACCGTCGCCTACGAGACTTGCGGCGAGGCACGGAAAGTCATTTCCGCATAGGCCGCGCCCAACGCCTCGGGCGCGCGCGCCGCGCGAACCCGGACGAGATTCGCAACCCAATCCGCATGGGTTTTCGCGAAGCCGGCGCGCGTGAGCCCTTGGAAGAACCCGACCATCGCCTCCTCGCTATCGGCAAGCATCCCGATCGGGCCGTATTTTTCATGCATGGCGGCCAGGGTTCGGGTGCGGAAGGAAACGACCGGCTTCAAGGCAGTGATGGCGTCGCATACGGAGCCACTGGCGACGAAGTCATAGGTGCGCCCGTGAAGCGGAAGGCAAATCAGGTCCATGGTGCGAAGCCGTTTGAGATATTCCGCCCGCGGCAAACCATCCGCGACGGGGAGGCTCGTGAGTGCGCCTATGTCAGGGCTGTTGTCCGCCGAATACCCCGCGATCCCGATTCCGTGAAATTCTAGGTGTGGGCCGGCCCATTGACGCGCGATGTCGCAAAACAGCGGGAACCCTTTCGCCGAGCTGGCCATCCCGAGAAAACCCACGCGCAACGGGCCCTCGCGGGCGGTGTCGTCGCTCCACTCGGCGGTAGGCACCGGATGCTCAAGCTCCGTCACGCGCCCGGCCAGATGCGGCGCGATTTCGAGAATCGCTTCGCGTACACCGAGATCGAGCGCCACCAGCGTCGCCGAAGGCGGCATGTTGCCGCGCAAGCGGGAAATGAAGTCGTACCCTCGAATCAGCGGATTGCGGGAGCGCCAGCGCATCGCATCGCCAAGGTGGGAATGCAGCAGCATATGCAGCGGCGCCTTTGAAATGGACGGCCAGCGCGCGCACAACGCGCCGAACAAATTGGCATCCACCCCGCCCATTACCACCAGGTCCGGCCGTACGGAGGCAAGCCTGGCGGCCATCGATTGCAATACCCGCTTTGCCGCCCATCCGCCGAATAACGGGTTGTGGCGGGAAAATCCCCATGGCACGGCAAATGCGTCGAAAGGCTCGAAGTCGACCGGCACGGGCTCGGCAAACCTGCGCATCAGGTTGTCCACATGGCCGGCCGCTGCGAAAAAGCGGATCCTGGCCTGCGGAAACGCCGCCATCAAGACACGCAAGTATGTCTCGTTGAAAGGCAAGTGCATGTTGGCATGACTGAGCACATCGAAACAGCAGATCTCCCGCATCATCATCCCTTCAATTCTGCGCCGGCGCGGTGTTTCAGCAATATCGCAAAGCCGCTCGGAAAAACGCCGCGCAAAAGGCGGCAAACGGATAACGACACCGCACGCCACGCCTTAACGACGGACCGGTAGAAATTTCCATAACAGGTCACCGAAGAACCAAGAAGGGGCACCATCAAATACGAATGTGCTTGCAAACCTACAGCTGATCGCGGCGCCGCGTGAAAACAAGCGGCCCGTAAAGCCTTGTCGCCGTGGCGGCCAATGTAGCAATGGCCGCCCTCGGGGAAAACGTTGAATTGGGCGGGAATCGGCCACTCCCTCAGCAAGGCCTCTGGCATGCGCTTGGACGGCACGCCTTTTCCATGCGTCGACCCACTGGTTTGAGGTCGCAATTGATTTCGCCAACCGATCATGCGTACGCAATTCCCACGTCGGGACGCCCGAGACCACATTCGGAACCATTCCGGTATGTGATTTGGGATGTTCTTGATTGATTTCTCGGATACACGATTTCGTGGACTCAGCGCCCTTCGCAGGGTTTAGCGCCGACTCAAGCCAGAAAAATGAAATTATTGACGTACGTTCCGGCCCGTTCGAACCGCCCATTCGCGACGACCAAATTATTGGGATCCTGATCGCGTTCGCGCTTGAATGCAGACAATGGCCGCAAGCGCCCATCCTCCAGAAAAAATCCCCCATAGCCCAAATCACTCAACATCGCAATCATGGATTCCGGCGCGTCCGGGTTATGGCGGTTCTCACTTTCGACCAACAATACCGGACGATCATTCCTGAGAATACGCTCGGCGCCCTGCAAAACCGCGAGTTCATGACCTTCGACATCGACTTTCATGAACCCCACAGGCTCATTGATCACATCATCAAGGCGAACCAACTCGCAAGGCACCTCCTTGTAGTGCGTGGACCCAGGAAGCGGGTTCTGCGCCTCGATGGTGGAAGTTCCATGCAACTCGACATCCCTGTCATATGGAATTTTCAAAACGCCCCGACCCGTACGATTGGTCGCCGCAGATCTGTGAATGCTGACATTGGCGCGCAGTTTGGCCGCAAGAGCATCCGCCATCCAAGGAATTGGCTCAAAACAATGCACATGCGGGCAAAGGCGCGACAGACGTCCGGCATAGATACCTTCGTTTCCACCCACATCCACGCTCGCACGGCGTTTGTCGACAAGATGATCGAGCAGGAAGTATTCCGCTTCAAACGTACGCCACCGCTCCAGACGGCGAAGGTAGAGTTCGTGCGCCGTACGCGGGCCTGCGAGTCGCGCATACGCGTTGATGAGATGGGACACCAAAAACATGGCTATCCTCTGAAATGTTGAGCGTCAATCCAAACGTCAGCCCCGAAAACCAGCACACTGCTTCACGGCGTTTGTTTGTGATTATGGTCGAATAACAAAACACCCGTGAATCGGAATAGCCGCGTTACATGCAGGGAATTCTCCTCAATCCCGCAACAACACCGGTGCACCCCGTTCCCTTTCGGTACTCATGGACACCTGTTGGCGGAAAAAACAGCGGCGTTATCGTCGTTTCTCTCGGCCTGATGCGCACGAGATGACCTATAAAATTATGATGCGAGGCCTTGTGACGGTACAGGCCATCATGATTTTGCTACCCATCTGTTGAAACAGATACCCGTCGGCCTCGTATGCGGCCCGCTTGGACCATTTTCGGCTCGAACGGCGCACCCAGCGACCTCCCGCAAAGCAAGTAGCATTCGCTGCAACCCACGATCAGGTACGGAGTAGTGAAGAGTAGATGACCACGCTGCGCAAGTCCGTACTGATCACGTTCCTCTCCAGCAACGGCGCGACCGTGATCAGCTTTGCCACGATCCTCGTGCTGTCGCGCCTGCTCACCCCTGCCGAAGTCGGTATTTTTTCGATGACAGCAGCGATGGTCGCGTTCGCGCATACGTTCCGGGAATTTGGCATATCGGGCTACATCCAGCAGGAAAAGGACCTCACGGACGAAAAACTGCGCGCCGCCACAGGCGTGATGGTCGCGTCATCGCTCACAATGGGGGCGCTGCTGTTCGCGGGCAGCGGATGGCTGGCGGACTATTTCAAGCAGCCGGGCATTCGCTCGGTGATGCAGGTGCTTGCGGTAGGCTTTGTTTTCATTCCGCTCGGGGCGATCACCAATGCCCTTCTGTCACGTGAATTGCGCGCCAGGGAACAGGCACTCGCCAGCATTGCCGGCGTGCTGACCTACAACGTTTCGGTGCTGGTGCTCGCCTACGCCGGATTCAGCTACATGTCCATGGCGTGGGCGAACCTGTTGAACATCATCGTCTCGGGGATCTCACTGAGTTTTTTCCGCCCCCCGGGTAAACCCTGGATGCCCTCCCTGCGCGGGTGGCGCGGCGTGGTCAGGTTTGGCGGCGGTTCCATCATCGGGAGCGTTGTCACCAGCATCAACAACGCGCTTCCGGACCTGATGCTGGGCAAGATGGGAAGCGCGCGCGACGTCGGGCTCCTGAGCCGCGCGAACGCCACCGCGGGGATTTTCATGCAGGTTGCCGGGCCGGCCGTCAACTATGCGGTAGTGCCATTCATGTCGCGAAAACATCATGCCGGCGACGAGTTGCACACCCCCTTGGCACAGGCATGCAGCTACCTCACTGTGTTGAGTTGGCCGCCTTTGCTAGTGACTGCCTTGTTCGCCCGCGACATCGTGGTGATGCTTTACGGATGGCAATGGGTCGATAGCGCGCCGGTCGTGGCCGCCCTCTGCCTCCTTACCGCAGTGGCGCTCGCGTTCAATTTCCATCAGTGGACCCTCATTGCAATCGGCCGCCCCTACCTGGCCATCATTCCGAACGGCTTTCTCCTGCTGGCCCGCGTGGCAACAATCCTGGTGGTCTACGATGGCAGCTTGGGCTCGTTCGCCTGGGGCCTCGCCTGGGCGGGCGTTCTCTCGATACCCTTGAACATGTACCTGCAATCCACCGTGTTTGGCCTCACGCTCCGGCGCTTCCTGAGCGCGCTTTTCCCGACGACTCTGGTAACGCTGGTGTGCGCCGTGGCGGCTGCGATATTGCACGTCACCCTGCCTGCGGATTGGCATCCGGCCGCCCGCCTCTCGGTCCTCGCGGTTACGATGTCTGCGGTCTGGTTTGTTGCCTTGTTTCTTGTACGACATCCAGTCGTGGCCGAATTGGAAAAAATTGCGCTCAAGGCGCCACGCCTGCACGGCGCGCTCGGCAGGTTTTGGATCAAAACTTGAATAACCCGCTTGCGCTGCGCTTGATCAGCCGGACCATCCGTACAGAGGTTCACGCCTTCAGCGCCAGCAATCACCCAAAACCGCCTTTTCTGACCTTGTTTCCGTGAATCCCGATCCACTGCGCCCATGAAAATCGTCCATCACTCCTATGTAACCTCGTGTGCGACAGTAAGCCTGCCACCGGGTCTGGGCGACTACCTGCGAGGCTCGATCGCGCTGGGCTTTCTCGCCCAACGCCATGGGTTCGAACTGCGGCTGGACCTGAGCCGGCATCCGGCGCGGGCGTTCCTGCGCGGGGGCAACCTCAATCAGCTGCCCAGCCAGGATGTGGCCGAATTTCTCGACGAACGAGCCCACCTGGTTCTTGACCACGTCGCACAACTGAAAGAAGATGAATCCAGCGCCGTGCTGACCAATTTCCTGCCCAGGCCGGAAATGGTCACACCAAAGGTGCTTCAGCTGATTCGGGATCAGTTTCAAGTCGACGATTCCATCGACGGTGACGCAAACCGGCTGATTGAATCAACGGTAGGCCGCGGCTTTGCCATCATGCATGTGCGTGTGGCCGACGAGCACTTCGAAGCCGGGAACATGGAGTTCCGGTTACTGAATCGATACATCAAGCGAAAACTCATCCCGAAATGGGGCAGGCAAGTGCTGGTGCTGTCGAACAACGCGGAACTCAAGAAATCGATCACCGCGCAATTCGGATTGCCGCTTGTCGAAACAGCCGCGGCACACATGGGCAAAGGTGACGCGTCCGCGTCGCATTTGCGGGATACGCTGATCGATTATGCCCTGATTTCAAAGGCATCTGCCGTTTATTCCTACAGCGTATACACCTGGAAAAGCGGCTTCAGCCGTTGGTGCGCCTGCCTGCACGACGTCCCATTTGAAGCCATCGAACTGGTCAGTCCGTCTGAGCGCCTGATTGACTTCGCAAGACGCGGCATGCGGCGATTGAAGCGAATATCTGGGTTTTAGATTCCGTGGCTGATAAATGGTCGCCGTCATCTTAACGGTACCAAGCAGCCGGCCCGACGACAACTTTTTGCGAATAGCGGGAAAGACATGCTTAAGCAGAAACTGCGCACCGCGATCTCATCGTTCCCAACGTTATTGGCACTGGCCGAGAAAGTTAACAGTGCGGGCGAATGGCTTCGTTGGAGAGTTTCCCGGCCCGCCTATCCAGCCGGCCATGATATTCGGCTGCATCTGGGTTGCGGTCATATCGACTACCCAGGTTTCGTAAATGTGGATGCGCGCCCGAGAAAGCATGTACATCATGTTCAGCGGATCGACCGCCTCGCACACTTTGCCGACGATTCGGTTTCTTTGATTTACGCAAGCCACTGTCTGGAGCATGTCCCTCACGTAGACTTGTGGCGCGTGCTGCGCGAGTGGCGGCGCGTCCTCAAACCCGGCGGCACATTACGCTTATCCGTACCTGATTTTGACCATTTGGTTGATTTGTACCTCGACAGTCAGCGAGATATGCGCAGCATATTGCTGCCACTAATGGGTGGCCAGGATTACGCCTTCAACTTCCACTACAGCATGTTCAATGCGGACGAGCTGAGCCGTGTACTTACCGAGGCAGGATTTACCGAACCGAGGCGCTGGACACACGGCGCCGATACCTTCTCCTCCCTACCAGACTGGTCGGGACGCCAAATGGACTACAAAGGCCGTGCATATCCAGTGAGCTTGAATATTGAGGCGAAAAAGTAACTCAAGCGTGCAAGCGCGCGAAGATATTTCGGCTTCTGGAGCACGCACGGGTTGTCAGTCAGCCCACAAGTGCCCTACTGGGTATTGATCGAGCAAGGCCCGAACGCCCTTCCCTTATTGCGTTTCGTTATGCGGCAAGGAACGACCCGGTAATGACATGGGAACCCTGAGAACCATCCTCGCGCTTGCAGTCGTTTTCAACCATGCCTGGTCCGGCGGGATGATTTTCGTCGGGGGCCGATTTGCCGTACAACTGTTCTATGTGATCTCCGGGTTCCTGATTTCCTACGTGTTGGTTCAGGCGCGAACCTATCCGCGCAAGCGTGACTTTTACGCCAATCGGTACCTGCGGCTCTACCCCGTCTACCTGGTCGTCGCGCTCGCGGCGCTTCTCGCCAACGTTATCGCAGACTCGGCGTTCACGGATGCCTGGCGGGCTTCTCCGCATGCAGCAAGAATCCTGTTGGCGGGCTCCAACCTGCTGGTTTTCGGCCAGGATTGGGTGATGTTTTCGGGCGTTCAAGATGGTTCGCTGGTTTTCGCGCCGGACTTCTACAACAGTGAAGTACAGCTCTGGCATGGCTTGCTCGTACCCCAGGCTTGGACCCTGGGCGTGGAATTGACTTTTTATCTGGTCGCGCCTTTCATACTTCCAAATCGCCGTTTGATCTACCTGTTGCTGCTTGTATCCCTGATCGCGCGCTTTGCTTTCCTGAAAATGGGCTTCGGGTACAACGACCCGTGGACGTACCGATTCTTCCCCACGGAACTTGCGTTGTTCCTGCTCGGCGCACTTGCCCATCAACTGCTCGCCCCGGCTTACAGGACACTTTTGGGAATCCGCTTGACGTCAATGTCAACTATCGCAACGGGGTTCCTGGTCGTTCTCATTCTTTTCTACTTCCTTTTGCCCATACGAACACTCTACAAGGGGCTGTTCCTGTTTATTGCTTTCATTGTCCTGTTGCCGCTCGCATTCGAGTTCCAGATAAAGCACCACTGGGACAAGAAAGTCGGTGACTTGAGCTATCCGCTTTACATCGGACACTACCTCGTCATCGATATCGCCAAGGGTCCGGTCGCCCACTTGACCGGCATCGACACACTCCAGACTGCCATTGTCCTAGCAGTGCTGTCATTATTGTTCGCTGCTTTTCTCGAGTTCACAATCGGAAGAAAAATCGAAAGGTGGCGAGTGCGGTTCAAGGCACCCGCCAAAACCAATCCATGCTGAATCCGGTCCGTCTGCATGGCCTACAGGAAGCATGCGCAGGAGTTGATGAGAGGCCCATCAGTCGGAGGTTAACGGGCACTCGTACGCGCAGTCAGGTTTCGATTCGCGATGTTGGCTACTTTTGACCGACTTTTCGCTGCCGGTGAAAATGGCATGTGTCATCCGCCGCGTCATCTCTTCCAGTTTTGGAGAGCGATAACAGCCTAGACAGGCTGCTCACCGATGCGTATCGCCTACATTCTCGACCGCTTTCCCGTCATCTCGCAAACCTTCGTCTCCGACGAAATCTTTTCGGTCCGCGAAGCCGGTGTGGACTGCACTGTTTTTGCGCTCAAAGAGGGTAACAACTCGGCGCTCCACGCCCGCGCGCGCGCGCTTCTTGGAGCCGGCATCGTTCAGTACGCCAGCGCCCCCGGGCTGGCGGGCGAACTGGCAAGCCTCCTTCGCCTGGTGGTGCGCCATCCGTTCCGCGCCGCGCGCGCCTCGCTCAAGGCTTTGCTCGACCGCCGCTTTCGCTGGTGCGCGCGGCTTTCCCTGCCGCTGGCGGCTGCCATCGAAGAGCAGGGTGCCACACACATCCATGCGCATTTCGCGGATACCGCGGCGCGCGTGGCCATGTGGGTACACTTGTGGACCGGCCTGCCCTACACATTCACTTCGCATGGCTACGACATTTTTGATCGACCGCCTCCCGACCTGGCCGAACTCACGCGCCATGCCGGCGCAATGGTGTGCGTGTCGCGCTACAACAGCGCCTACCTGCAGCGCGAGTTCGCCCTGCCGCCGGCAAAGCTCCGTCTGATTCGCTGCGGAATCTATTTCACGGACTTCGAAGCACCGGCGCGCCATCCGGAGCCGGATTGCCGTGTCCCGAAGCTTCTGTGCGTCGCCCGTCTGGAAGAAATAAAGGGCCATGCGTATCTGTTCGAGGCTGTGCGCAAGCTGCTGGATGACGGATATCGCCCGCTGCTCAGGCTGGCTGGCGAGGGCAGCCACCGCGAATCGCTCGAGGCGCATGCAGCACGCCTCGGGCTTGCCGGGCATGTCGTGTTCCTGGGCGCGCAAACCGCGGCACAGGTCAAGGCGCTTTTTGCCTGGTGCGACCTGTCGGTCCTGCCCAGCATGAGCGAAAGCGTGGGGCTGGTCAACATGGAATGCATGGCCGGCGGTCGGCTGATGATCGCCACCCGCGTGCTGGGCGTGCCGGAACTGGTACAGGACCACATCACCGGGCTCCTATGCCCCCCGGGAGACCCGGATGCGCTCGCGGCAGCGGTCAAATGGGCGCTTCGCCATCCTGACGAGGCCACCGCCATGGTGCTGCGCGGCCAGGCGCTGGTCCGGTCCGAATTCGAACGCACCCGCTGCACGGCACAATTGATCGCGCTATGGAGCGACTGTGCCATGCGCCGCCAGGGCGCTTCCCAAACCGCCCCATGAAGCCGTTTCTAAGTTTCATCGTGCCGGCCTTCAATTCGGGGGCCTATCTCCGCGAGGCAGTGGAGTCGATTCGCTCGCAGGTAGCCGGCATCACCACCGCCGAGATCATCGTTGTTGACGACTGTTCCACCGATACCGCCACGCTGCGCGTCCTCGAAACGCTGGCCGGCGAGCCGGCCACACGCTGCCTGCGCCAGCCGCGCAATAGCGGCCCGGCGGCAACGCGCAACACCGGGCTGTTCGCGGCCTCTGGCGAATGGATCTGTTTTCTCGATTCCGACGACACCCTCGCGCCCGGTGCCATCGAAGCACGCCTTGCGGTTGTCGCGGCTGTGCCCGAAGCCCGTTGGATCATGGGAGACCTGTTGCGGGTAAACCGGCCTGGCCAGTTTGACAACGGCGATTTCCCCGCTTTCGTCGATTCAGGCGAGCCGGTGTTTCCCGGTGTGGTGTTGCATGAGCGCGCGGCGCCGGTACTGCTGCGGTCGGCGCGCGTGCCGCAGGTAGGCACTGCGATGATCCGCCGCGGGCTGATCGGTGGCGCTGGCGGTTTCGACCAGACATTGCGCTATTCCGAGGACTGGTTGCTTTGGCTTACGCTGTCGATGACTACGCCGCTCTACTGGATGACCCGGCCCACGGTGCACCTGCGCCGCTACAACGACTCAATGACCAAGAACCTCCTTGCCGGTGCGACGGCCGCGCCGCTGGCGCCCAGGATGGCGCTGCGCAACCCGCTTTTCTCCACCCTGCGCAAGCCGCTGCGCTGGCGCCTGTCGCAGGAATGGCGACGCTATTCCGAGGTGCACCGTGCCTACGGTCTGCGCTTGGCTGCAGTTCACGGAGCATTGCAGTCAATGCGCTGGACGCCTAACGATGTGCGCAGTTATCGTGCGCTGGCCGCCGCGCTGACGGGTGCATATGGGGCGTCTTCGGCGCGCCGCGCCTGAGCTGCTGGGTTCCCGAGGGGTATCCTTCCCGACGTCCGCAGATGTCGCAAAGCGCCGGCTTGGGCGCGCTTTTTACTTGATTCACAAGCATTTTTCATGCTCGAATAAGCCTTGTCCCGCGTGCGGGCCTTGCCTTCGCCGACCTGAGGCCCGCGCAGGCTGGCAGCTCCGAAGAAATCATGGACTTCTCTGTCATCATTCCCACACGCAATCGGGCGCAGTTGGTCCGGCGCGCCATCGGCTCCGTACTGGAGCAAACCCATCCGTCGCTGGAAATCATTGTCGTCAACGATTGCTCGGATGCGGATGAGTCCGCAAGCCTTGCCGCGCAAGTCGCCAGCTTGAAGGGGGGGCTACGCGTCATCGATCTGGCGCCGCTCAGCCGCGGCCATGGTTCAAGTTACGCCTACAACCGCGGCGCAGAGGTCGCCTCCGGCACCTACATCTGCATGCTCGACGATGACGACCTCTGGTGCGATCCCGGCCACCTGGCGCGCGCCTGGGCATGCCTGTCGCGGTGCGAAGCCGAGGTGTATTTCGCCAACCAGACGGCGTTCCGCGACGGCGAGCAACTTCACAGGTCGATCTGGCTCGAGCCCGTCGAGGCGATCCTGCGGGCCCGCGGCGCACGCGCCGATGGCGACGCATACGCCGTCGAGGTTGCAGACCTCGTGCAATGCGGAAACTTCTGCCACTTCAACACCACCATTGTTAGCCGAGCGCTCTACCAGCGGGTGAAAGGAATGCACGAATTCATCCGCTACGAAAACGATCGGGATTTTTACCTGCGTGTCATCGACCAGGCGCGCGGCATGCTGTACTACCCGGGCACGGTCGCGCGCCACGAGGTTCCGGATGCGGCGCGCGCCGCAAACGCCTCCACCTCGCTGTCCTACCTGCAGAAGATGCTCTTTCGGAGCTATATCTACGACAAGGCACGCATTGGCAGCCGGCATCACTCTATCCGTACCCTGGCGACGCTGCACCAGGGCTACACGCTGCGCAGAATCGCCGAAGGGCTGCGCGCGGAGGGTCGTTCCAGCGCCGCCTACCGCTTCGCGACCGAGGCGCTGTGGACCAATTTCTCGTTCAAGTGGATGTTCTACTGCCTTTACCTCGGCGTCCGCGCCATCACCGGCAATGATGCGGATGTCGATGCAGCAGCGCCGAGCACGCGCGGCACCTCGTGAAAACCTGCCGCGCGCATTCGAACCATGATTGACTTCACGGTCGTGATTCCTTCGCGCAACCGCCCGGTCCTGCTGGCCGTGGCGGTCCGGTCGGTGCTGGAGCAGACCCATGCCTCGGTCGAGGTCGTGGTGGTCAACGACGGGTCCAATCCCGAGTATGGCGACGCCTATGCGACGATCGCCGCGCGCCCGCGGGTGCGCATGATCAACCTGCGCCCCACCGCCAACGGCCACGGCCCCAGCTTCGCGATCAACCGCGGCGCGGAGGCGGCAACCGGGCGCTACGTCTGCCTGCTCGATGACGACGACTACTGGACCGATCCGGAACACCTGGCGCGTGCGTGGCAGCACCTGTCGGCGAACGAAGGCTCGGCGGAGGTGTACTTCTCCAACCAGGTCGCTTACATGAACGACAAGCCGCTCGCCGCGCGGATCTGGCTGGAGCCGGTGGCGGATATCCTGCGCAAACGTGGCGCCACCGCGGAGGACGGCGTCTTCGCGCCCACCCTCCGGGACCTCATGCAGTGCGGGAACTTCTGCCACTTCAATACCACCATCGTCAGCCGCGACCTGTACTGGCGTTGTGGCGGCATGGACGAGTTCATCCGGTACGAAAACGACCGCGATTACTACCTGCGCGTCATCGACCAGGCCAACGGGATACTGTTCTATCCGGGCGTCGTGTCGCGCCACAACGTCCCGGATCCGGCGCTGACGGTCAACGCGTCCACCGTGGTGACGTACCAGCAGAAAATGCTCTTCAGGAACTATCTGTGGAACAAGGCGCGCCTGTTCGCTGCCTCGCCCCTCATTCGCCAGCAGGCCCGCATCAACGTGGGCTTCACCATGCGCCGAATCGCCGAGGCACTGGCGGGCGAGCCCGGCCGGGCACTGGAGGCATTCCGTTTCGCGCGCCAGGCCTTGGGCGCGCATTTCACCGTCAAGTGGATGGCCTATTGCGCCTGGCTGGGCCTGCGGGCGCTTTTCCGGCGCCGTTCGCCGGGCGCCTGACAAGCCCGCCCGCCGCGGGAACGCTCGACCGGCATCCATGCACCTGCTTTTTCGACTGAACCAGCGTGTGCGCCGGGATTTCCACCGATGGCGTTATCGGCACATCGTCGAACCGGTGCTTTCGACTCCGCCGCTGCCGAGAGGCGGGCAACCCTTCACCCTGCTGTCGATGGTACAGCCGAGCAATCTGGCCTCCTACCTGATGGCGCTGAAGTCGTTTGCCCGCATGGCCAATCCGCAACGCGTAGTGATCGTGTGCGACCCTGCGATGGGCAAATTCGAGATGAACACCCTCATCGCACACGTTCCGCATGCCGAATTGCGGCACGCGGGCGACTTCACGCACCCGAAAATCCCGCGCGGCGGCACCTGGGAGCGACTCAACGCCATCGCCGCCTATGCCAGCGAGGACTATGTCGTGCAACTCGACGCCGACACCCTGACCTCCGGTCCGGTCCCCGAGGTACTGGCCAGCATCCATGGCGGTAGCGGGTTCGTCGCCGGCGAGCAGGCCGGCCAGCAATGCGTGAGCCTCCCAGCGGCCGCGAATCACGCCCGGCCATGGCTGGATGATCCGGGCGTGCCGCATATCATCGCCGTCGCCGAGGTCGCGCTGCCGGAGGTGGGGTTGCCGGCACAGGCCCGTTATGTGAGGGGCTGCTCGGGATTCACCGGTTTTCCTCGCGCACAGGACATGCGCGAGCGCTTGCTGGACTTCTCGGCGCGCATGGGCGATCGCATCGGCCTTCGCTGGCGCGAATGGGGTTCCGAGCAGGTCGCATCGAATTACCTGCTGGCCAACTCCGTGCGCCCGACCGTCCTGCCGTTCCCCAGGTATGCCACGCCGGATGCCGCGGACGGCACGACGGTGTTCTGGCATTTCATCGGCCCGGTACGCTTCGCCAACGGGCAGTATGGTCGCCTGTCATCCATGCTGCTGCCAGCCCTGGTGGGCAGTTAGCGCGCCGGCGCCCGATGTCACGCCTGCGGCTGTCGCTCCTGGTCACGTTCCTGTCGTCGAACGGCTCGGCCGCGGTGCTCTTCCTGGTGACCCTGGTGCTGGCGCGGCTGTTGTCGCCGGCCGAGATCGGCGTCTTTTCCATGGCCGCGGTGTTGCTGGCGATCGCGCACGCGCTGCGTGATTTCGGGGTTTCCGCCTACCTGCTGCAGGAAAAAGAACTCACGCCCGAACGCATCGGCGCAGCGTCGGGCGTGCTCATCACCGCCTCATGGCTGCTGGGCGCGGGCATGTTCGCCGCCAGCGGCTGGATCGCCGATTACTTGCACGAGCCGCGTACCCAAGAAGTCATGCAGGTGCTGGCCTGCGGCTTCTTGTTCATTCCTTTCGGCTCGATCACACAAACCCTGTTGGCGCGCGATTACCGTGCCCAAGAGCAGGCCTGCGTCAATGCGCTCGGCACGAGCGCCTACGCCATCAGCGTGCTGTGGATGGCCCATGCGGGAATGAGCTACATGTCCATGGCCTGGGCCAACCTGATCAGCATTCTCGTCACCAGCGCCGGCTACGCTTTTTTCCGCCCCCGCGAGGCACCCTGGCGCCCCTCCTTCTCCGGCTGGCGCCAGGTGGTCGGCTTTGGCGGAGGCACGATCATCGGCGGCATCCTCGACAAGGCCTCCAGCGCCTTGCCCGAGCTCTGGCTGGGCAAGGCCAGCGGCGCAAACGACGTTGGACTGCTCAGCCGCGCCAACGGTACGGCCAAGATCTTCATGCAGGTTGCGGGCCCCACGGCGTATTACGCCGCGGTGCGCCACCTGGCGCAGGCCCATCATCGCGGCGAGCCTGTGGCGCCCCTTTTGTGCAAGGCGATGGCCTACATCTCGGCGTGCGCCTGGCCACTGTTCTTCGCGACCGCGATCTACTCGCCTGATGTGGTGCTATTTCTTTACGGGCCGAAATGGCTCGATTGCGCGCCGTTGGTCAGCCTGATATGCGCCGCCTGGGGCATCGTGCTCGTCTCCATGTTCCATGTTGCGGCCATGCAGGCCATCGGCCGGCCGCTTCTGGCGGCCCTACCCAGTGCGGCGGCCTTGCTCGCGCGCGCGGCATGCATCTTTTTCGTCTATGACGGCACCCTGAACTCCTTTGGCTGGAGCATGGTGCTGGCCGCCTTGGTGGCGCTGCCTGCCAACATGGCTATCCAGAAGCGCATGTTCGCCATGGGTCACCTGGAGTTCGCGCGCGCCCTGATGCCGAGCCTGGCGGTAACGCTGGCCTGCGCGGCGCTCGCCGCGGCGCTCAACGGCGTGACGCCGCCGGACTGGCCGGCGTTCGTGCGGCTGCTGATACTGGCGCTGCTGGCTTGTCCCGCCTGGGTGGTGATGGTTGTGCTGGTGCGGCACCCGCTGGCCGACGAACTCGAACGGGCGGGCGCACGCGTGCCGTCCCTGGCACGGGCGCTATCGTTCATAATGTGGCTGCGGCGTTAGCAATGCGCGACTCGCAGCCATGCGGAACCGGCGATTTTTCATGAACCTCGAACTTTTGCTCAAAAAAATTGCGCGTCGCGCGGGGCCCGATGTGATGCGGCACGAGCCCGACATCCCCGCCCCTTCGATCCGCCGAGCATGGTGGAGAACGGCGGGCCGGTTCGCCCAGGCACACCAAGGCGCGCTCGCGACATTGGGCGGCACTGCGTGAGCACGGCAACTGGAACGGGAGACCGGCTTGGCCGCTAGCGGCAAGGTGCTCGTGATCGGTGACGACACGCGCAGCTTCCTCGCCACCGTGCGCTCGCTTGGGCGGCGCGGACTGGAAGTGCATGTGGCGCCCTACGACATGAACGCGCCGGCCTTGCGCTCCAAATACATCCGCCGCGTGCACCGCCTGCCTTATTACCTGGACGGCGGGGAACGCTGGCGTGCGGCCGTAGTAAAGGCCTGCCAGGAGGAGCGATTCGACCTGGTCATTCCCTGCGAGGAGCGCTCGCTGTTGCCGCTGTACCGGCACAGGGACGCGCTGGAACCGCTATGCCGGCTCGCCATTCCGGACCCGCACGCCCTGGAGGCATTTTTCGACAAGTTCTCGACCCGCGAACTCGCGGCCGAACTCGGCGTGCCGGTCGCGCGCGGCCGGATGCTCACCAGCACCGACGACGCGGCCGGCTTGTGCGCGGAGTTTTCCCTGCCCATGGTGCTGAAGTTCCGGCGCTCATACTCGTGGGATGAGCTCTACGTCCGCAAGAACGCTTCGGTGATCCATTCCCGCGCGGAGCTTGAACGATGGCTGGCGGACAACCGGGCCGAGACAGGCAATGTGTTCGTCGAGGAATTCTGGCCCGGGCTGGGCGGTGGCCTGTCGGTGCTTTGTGACCGCGGCAAGGTGGTTCTTGCTTTCGAGCACCAGCGCGCGCACGAGGTGACCGGCAGCAGCTTCTACCGGCGCAGCGTTAAGCTCGACCCGGCACGACTGGCGGCAGTGAGAGCGATGACCGAGCGCATCGGCTACACGGGTCTGGCCATGTTCGAGTTCAAACTCAACACCACCCGCGGGGAGTGGCGCCTGCTCGAGGTCAACGCACGCCCATGGGGCTCGCTGCCCCTGCCCGTCGCCCTTGGCGTCAACTTCCCGCTCGGGCTTTACCAACTGCTGGTGGAGGGGACGGTACCGCAGCCGGCCGGCTATCGCGCCGGGGTGTATGGCCGGAACCTGATCCCGGACTTGTGGCAGTTGCGCTCCAACCTCGCGGCAGCCGCCAAACTGCAGCGGCTGCGCATGCTCGGGGCTTGGACATGGGAGTTCCGGCGCGTGTTGGCGGGCAATGAGGTGCATGATCTTTGGGTCGGTGACGACCGCGCGCCGGCCATCGAGGAATTGCGGCAGTTTGCGGGCGAGCGCCTCGCCGCGCTGCGCCCTGCCAGGGCAAACGCGCGCCTCGCGGGGCAGGAACGCCGCATCATCAGCGTCGCGCAGGCGGCGCGCAGGCCCTTGAAGATCGTATTCATCTGCCAGGGCAACATCTGCCGCAGCCCCTACGCGGAACATCGGCTGGGGCAGATGCTTCCGGCCGGTTCGGCGATCACGGTGGATTCGGCCGGAATGCTGCCGCGCAACGCCCGACCCAGCCCGCCCGCGGCGATCATGGCAGCGCACAGGCGCGGGGTCGACCTCGCGCCACATCGCTCACGCCATGCGTTCGCGGAAACCGTCGCCGCCGCCACGCACATATTCGTTTTCGACGAGAAAAACCTGCGCAGCTTTTGCGCGCGTTACCCCGAGCTGGCCGAACGGGTGTTTTTTCTCGCCGGCCTGGACGCCTCCCGGGCGGGGCACGAGATTCACGACCCGGACGGCAAGGCGGATACGGTTTTCGACCAGACGTATGCGCAGATCGATCGCTGCCTGGAAGGTCTGGTCAAGCAGCTTGAGCCGGCGCATGCTTGAAGCGGGCGCTGCCAAGGCCGCGCGCTTGCCGGCCGGCCACCCCCCGGTACTGGCGATCGTTGTCGATACCGAGGAAGAGTTCGACTGGGGCAAGCCGTTTTCACGCGACAACACCGGCACCACGGCAATCGCCGCCCAGCCGCTCGCGCATGAGAAGGTGTTCGACCGCCTCGGCATCGTGCCCACCTATGTGATCGATTGGCCGGTGGCCACCACCCCGGCCGCCTGCGCAACGCTCAAGGCGCTGATGGACGCACGGCGCTGCGAGATCGGCACGCACCTGCACCCCTGGGTTTCGCCGCCGCATGTCGAGGAGGTCAACACCTTCAATTCCTACACCGGCAACCTGCCGGCCGGGCTCGAATTCGACAAGCTTGAACGCCTGACCGACGCCATCGAACGCAATTTCGGATGCCGCCCCAGGGTATTCAAGGCGGGACGCTATGGCCTGGGCCCGCACACAGGCGCCGCGCTTGCCAGGCTGGGGTACCTGGTGGACACCAGCGTCGTGCCGCACACGTCCTTCAAGGCCGATGGCGGCCCCGACTTCAGCGACCGTGACAACGGGCCGTACTGGTTTGGCCCGGCGGCGGCCCCGATGCTCGAACTGCCCGTCACCACGGCGTTCTGCGGCTGGCTGCATAGCCAGGGGCGCTGGCTGTACCCGGCCCTGTCAACCTCTCTGGGGCGCGCCTTGCGGCTTGGTGGCATTGCCGCACGCACTCATGCCCTGGAGCGCATCCGCCTCACGCCGGAAGGGTGCAGCCTGGCCGACCTCACCCGCCTTGCGGCCGCGCTGGCGCGACGCGGCAACCAGGTGTTCACCCTTACTTACCACAGCCCTTCGCTGGTACCCGGACACACCCCGTATGTGCGCACCGGCGCCGACCTGCAGGAATTCCTGCGTACGCTGCTCGGCTTTTGCGAGTACTTTCGTGACGAATTGGGCGGTGTTTTCATGAGTTCGACACGGATCCGAGAAAAAATGAGCGGATCCGTGATAAACACACCTGCTATTGATACCGTTTGAAATTCAAATACCAACCCAGCGGCGCGACGGGATCAACTTCGCGGAATTACATTATTCCAGGCCGACGAGCAGAGTTCGACATACCGCTCATCGAGTTCACTATCTAGGCTGTTATGGGCGATACTTTCTTTCCCAATAAAAAGTAGGCGAAACGGCGATTTCCAGATATCAGATATCCTCCAAGCCAACAGACATAAGCAACCAAGAACCCGGTCGCAATGGCGATAGGGTAACCGTAATACAGACTTATAGTCTGATCGTAGTAGCGCCTAAACACCTCAGCGACAAACAATAACGCATACCCATGGAGTATGTAGATGGAAAGAGAATCCGAACCAGCCTTAGCTAAAATCTTCTTTACCCGGTATCCAAGTAGCGAATACATATAGGTGAGAACCATAACCCAAAATCCTGAAGCGATAAGTCCCGCTAGCCAGCGAAACCAGATGTTTTCCATGTTTCCTATGTGCAATGACATCCTTGAGACATAAACGTACGTATCCTTGTGCCAGTAATAGAAACAGATCGCGGTAGCGATTCCAAGCGCCACAGTAACTCCTACCATGTGAGTCTTGAGCCGGTCCAGCGGGAGGTTCCACGCCGCGACGTAAAAGCCTGCGACGAAGAAAGGAAAGGTATATTGGAAAAGGTAGACACTGCCAAGATCAGGCAGGAAAAGGGACCCTGCGAACAATACGATAACGATCCACACTCGATAGCGAAGCGAAGCCTGTACCAGCGCCATGAGAATAATTGAACCTATGAGCGCCCAAAGAAACCAAAGACTTCCTACTGCATTCCAAACAATCCCGACTGATACGGTCCACACAGAACGCTTCCCGTCTACAAACATATAGAGAATGCACTGCGAAATCACTGCCCAAGCGGCAATCGGAAGCAGGTAGGAAACAGTTCGCTTCTTAACGTACTGCAAAAGGGATCCAGCAGTCGAAATACCGAAATATGACAAGAATCCTGCCAATGCCATGAATAAAGGCATGTGAAACATGTAGATACCCTTGAATACTGGATCCTCCCAAAAATCAGCGTTTTTGTACATGCCAAATTGAATCGCGTGTCCGATGCAAACAATTACGATGAGGACCCCTTTAAGGTAGTCTATAAATTCGCTTCGACCCACCGTCATCACGCGTTCCTTTTTCGTCTACTGCAATAAGTTTGGCTCTTCAACGTTACGCCAATGCTAATTAGAAGCAGGCGTATCCTGGAGATAAATCGCGAGCAAGGCTCAAATACGTCTCAAAAAAAGAAATCGCCAGATGCGCCGCCTATGGAGTCCGGCTTACCAGGGTCGGATTAAAGATCAACTCATTTAGCCTAAGCCGGACTTTCTTTTTTAGCCGTTCAATCCGCTCCCTTCTCGTCGACGCACCGGGCCGGTAAATGCGACCGGTGGACCCAGAGACTCCAGCCACCTCAGGCAGTATCGGAAAGTAGAATCGTGAAGCCTTCAGGCCTTGCGAAGCAATAGCGTCCTTAAAACTGTGTTCGAGCCAATATCCATCAAGGTCTCGCACGTTCCGATACGACTCCTGGAGGTAACGCGCGTAGAAGTCCCGGTTCACGACATAGAACCGCGTGTCAATTAGTTCCGGCTCAATGTGCCTGACGGACCCAGGATTTCGAAACATGTAGTCGCATTGGAAAATGCCGTTCCAACGGCGCATGATTTGGTCGAAGTTATTGACCCACAATTTTGAAGTGCACTTGGCGAAAAACTCTACGTCTCGAAGATATTCAGAATTCGTCAAGGCATGCTTAATGATTTCACCCTCGCCGTATCCTTTTCCGTACTTTGCTACCGCCGCTACGTCGTTCTTAAAGTTAAGGCATTCGATGGCCGCGGAGGGAAAACGCTCCGCACAGGCTTCAGAGAAATCGTAGCCAGATCCATCGCAAAGCACGACTCGAATACGACCCGTCGACTCCAACCATTTTTCGACCGAGTCGAGCGTCAATCTTGCACGTTGCTCCGCATCATCCACCGCGACTATCGGGGCTGATACGTGCACGCTGGAAGTCATTAGGAGGGTAGTTACCGTCACAAAGCGACCTCTCGGGAACGCAAGGGGTACGGTCCAGTCTTCGTCCCCCCAAGCTTCAACTTTAAGGATTGACGCTGGGCATGGCTTTGGGGAGCGATGACGACCGAAAAATCCATTTGAAGCCCCCGCGAAAGACACCTCAACGTAAAAAAACGATGATCCGCCTCGAATTTCTTGACTACTTGAACCGCCTGCGGCGGATCTACCGATCGCGTGCAGCACGATTCCTTGCCATGGCGACAGGGCCGCACAGAAACTTCGCTGAGCAGGTTTAATAGGAGATGCGGGAACGGAATCCGAACTGCTGAAAACGGATGTCATCGCCCAAGACAGCGATCATCAGCCGGCGCACAGACTTCTCGCGCAGATTGCCCTCGATCGGAATTGGAGTGATGCCCTGAAGTTTCTCCAATACGTATCCGTGTAACGCAAGCGTACGCCCCCATGATCGTTCGGTGAAGAATCGCAAGTGAGTACTGTCCAGAACTCCGGATTCCCTGTAGCGCCAATCTCTGTCGACAAGCAACTCCCGCATGACCGGTAGGTAGCGCATATTCGGAATCGAACCGACCAACACCCCATCCTGGGAAATGTATTCCTTGATCTTGTCGAGAAAACGATCATGATCCGGCATGTGTTCGATTACGTCGTTGCAGATCACCAAATCAAAATGCCGCCGTGGGAGCTGGTCTGCAACTTCGTCGAACGTACCGACCAATACCTGATCCAACACGTTTCTTGCAACAGCTGCCGGCTTCGCCTCGGGTTCGACGCCGACGTACGTATTCGGCAATGTCAGATTTGCGCGGAACAGGCCTTCACCGCAGCCGATCTCTAGTACCCGCTCATATCGCCCGGGCAGAAACTCGCACATTTCGCTCCGCGAATTCCTGAAATAGTTTTGAGTTTTCATACGTTGAAACCTATGCTCCACTGGAGTTATGAGGCATTACTGGGCCAACCAAAAACCCTTGGTTGTGACCATGATTGGAGGCAAGCTGTCAGAATGAGCAACCGCTAAGGGCACTGACAAATCGAAAGCGCCGAGCTTAGCCAGTCCATTTCAAAGATTCTCTGTGGTCGTATTCAAGCGCGCTGCTCCCGACAATCCGCATGTACCAGCCCTAAAGGCGTTGGCTATACGAATACGGGTTGCGGCTAGAGTCGCGGTACCAAGTTGGGTGGAACTGAACGGCCGCCGGCGCCCCATGCTCAATCCCATCGCCCGTCGAAGATCCGCTGCCATGCTGCAATCATGCTCTCAGGCTTGTATTGCGACTCCAAACGTTCGTAGCCGGCCTCAACCCAACGCGGCCATTCAGAACGCCGTTCGATCGCCCACTGCAACGTGTCGGCGAACGCGCCATCTTCGGGGTCGGCCAGGGCGCCAGTCGCAACGGCTGGCATGATCTCGGGCACATCCCCGACCCGCGTCGCCACGACCGGGACGCCGCAAGCCATGGCTTCAAGCATGGAAATAGGCAACTGCTCGGTATCCGAAGAGAGCGCGAACAGATCGAAGCTCTCAAGCCATTGCATCGGGTTGGTTTGATAGCCTGCAAACGTCACGTCTTCATTCACACCGAGCTGGCGCGCCAGCGCCTCAAGTGTCGACCGCTCCGGACCATCACCGACGATGACCAGTCGCGCCTCCCGGCGCGCGCGCACCGCACGGAAAGCGCGAATCAGCCGCGCGACATTCTTTTCCGGACGCAATCCCGCCACCGTGCCGATCGTCAAACGCGCGCCATCCCCACGGCGCGCCTGCAAATGGTCGAACGGACGGGTTGCAACCCCGTTGGCGATGAATCTGACGCGGTCGGGCGGGATCTTCCAGACCCCGCGGGCGATCCGCTCCAGGTGCCGCGACGCGACCACCACCGGCGTTCGCGTCATGCCAAGCAGGACCCGACGTGTCCAGATGCGCCGCGGCAGTTGACGGATCGACTCCTCCGGGCCGAAGCCATCTTCGACATGGACCCGGGAAACGACGCCGGGAAGATTCGCGGCCACCCACTCGATGGCCCCCCAGTTGTATGAAAGCAGCAGGTCAGGCCGGCGCGCACGCAATTCCGATCGAAAAGCGGCACGGTTGGCAAGCATGCCGCCTCGGACAACCGGCAGCCGCAACGGCTGCCACTGCACCGCCGGGTCCAGGCGGTCACCGGCGTCATAGTTGCCATCCATCGCCATGACCACATGGCGATAGCGCACGCCGAAGGCATTGGCAAGCTGCACGAAACGCGCCTGCGGCCCGCCCAGCTTGAATGTCGAGAAGGCGTGCAGGAGCACGCGCTGCGCTGCCGAGGTCACGTGCTCTCGGCGTGCACGGCGATGGCGCGACGGTGGAACTCGGCGGGGTCAGCCACCGGCGCCCAGCCGAGGTCACGCTTGGCATCGGAACAATCAAAGGTCGCAGCCAACCCGCGCGAAAGCAGGTCGCGCCGGAACGGGCGTCCCACCTTCTGCCCCGCCAACCGCTTGATGGCCCACTTGCCCATCTCGGTGAGCCAAAGACCGGTCGGCGACGACGCCACGAAATGCAGCGGCCGTCCGAGTTCGCCAGCGAGCGCGGCGATGTATTGGCGCGCCGACGGCCGCACATCGCCCACGAGGTTGTAGGCCCTGCCCGCCGCTACGGGCGCGACGAGCGCCGCCACAATGGCCTGGGCACAGTCTTCGGCCAGCACCCATGGAAGCGGGTTGCGGCCGTCGTTCCAGCCGACGCAGTATTGATCGTTGTTGAAAAACCCGAGCCCCCCGTGGAACGGCGAAGTGCCGGCACCGATCACCAGGCCCGGCCGCAGCAAAACAACTTCAAGCCCCGTTTCACGTCCAACCCGAAACACCTCCGCATCGGCCAGGGCCTTGGCATGGGCGTAATCGTTGCGTGTCGCAGGTTTCGGGTCCGGCGGCGTGGCGCCGGTAATCACCTCGCCGGCGGCCCCCAGGTAAAGCCCGGAAATCGAGCCGACGTGGACCAGCCTGCGCACCCCCGCGGAGCGGCAGGCCTGCGCAATGTCGCGAGCGGTATCGACCATGGCGGCACGTATCGCCGCGAAGTCCGCGCCGCCGCCGCCATGCGCCAGGTTGACGACGTAATCCGCTCCGGCAACCATGCGATCGATGTCCGGGCGGCGCTTGACGTCGCCACCCTGCACTTCCACCCCCGGCAGGTAGTACACCGACTGCAGGTTGGCGGTGCCGCGCGCCATGACGCGCACCCGATAGCCAGATGCCAGCAACGCCGCCACGGTGTACGAACCGATGAAGCCGGTCCCGCCAAGTACCGCCACCAGGGGGCCGGCCGGGCCGGCGGCAGGGACCGGGGTTGCCTCAAGGCCGGGCCGCAGCGTCTTGAACGACGCCGCGATGCGTTCGCACACCTCCACCAGGTGCGCGCCGAACATCAGGCCAATGCGGGGAGGCCGCCCCGCGTCGAGGTCGGCATGGAACGACCGCAGGCTTCCAAGCATGCCCACATAGAACGCATCCGACCTCGGCTTCAGCCTGACCATGGCTAGCGAATAGTCGCGCAATGCCGCGAAGCCGGCACTCGATATTTGCCGCGCGGTCTTTCGTGCGGAAAGCCAACCGTCTATCGGCTCCATGTAGGCGCTGCGCTCGACGGTATGGAACTGATTGGCGAACATGTCGGCGATGGCGACACCGTCGTCGCATACGACCGTCATGCGGCATACCGTGAAGGCAGCCCCGACATGAAAGCGCAGGTACGCGGGCATCTTCTGGCATTGCATCGAGACCTGGCAGGCGTTGTGCAACCCGACCCCCGGCGACATTTCGACCGGGGCCTCGGCCAGCGTGGCAAGTTCGCCCACCGTGCCGGCGAGGTCGACGATTTGCGACAGCGGATGTACCGCCTGTTCGAGCAGGATGTTGAGCGGTTCCCGGAACATCCAGTGGCCAAACTGGCGCGCGCTCAACTGGCGCAATGGCGCTTCGTAGATGTAGGACAGGTAGCGCGGCCGGCCGAGCCGGCCGCCTTCGACCGCCTGCTTGAGCTGCAAGTAGGCCGGATTGAAGGCCAGGTTCTGGTTTACGCCGATGACCGCCGACGATCGTTCGGCCGCCTGTCCAAGTTGTGCGCATTCCGCGCTGCTCACGCCCACCGGCTTTTCCAGCAAGACCGGCTTGCCGGCCTCGACAAACGGCATGGCCACGGCAAGGTGTGTATCGGGCGGCGTCAGCACATGCACCGCATCCACAGAGGACGCCGCCGCCTCCGCCAAGGTGCCGAACACCGATGCAGCGCCGAACTGTCGCGCGAACGCCTCCGCCGCGCCGCGACTCGCATCCAGAACGCCATGCAGCGCAACACCGGGCGTTTCACGCAGCGCAGCCGCGTGGGTTCGGGCGATATTGCCCGTGCCAACCAACAAGACCTTCCGCTTCACTTGGAGACTCCCCGCTTGCAACAATGCCAGGTTATTGAGTTCATGCTTTGGCCACCTCGCCCGCAGGCGCCCCCGCGAGGGGTGGTGCAGCGCATTCCCTGATCACCTGTTGGCGGAGCACCTCCATCAGCATCAGGATCATGTAGAAAAACTCTTGAAACGCGATGGACACCAGCGCGCCGCCAACGGCAAATGCGATCACGGAAACAGAAAGCATGTCAGCCAGGTCCCGAGCCCAAACCAGGTCCTTCTTCGACGCCTTGATGCGCCGGCGTATTTCGAGCCGGGTCAGGAACGCGTTGACAAGGATGGCCACAAAGATGAAAAAGCCCACGAATCCCATATCCCCCAACACCTGGAAATAAATGCTGTGCGCAACGAACGCGATGCCGTCCGCCGGCGGTGTTTGAATAAACCCTAGGAAGCCTGGTTCATCGGCAAACTTCCAGTAAATCGATGCGGCGGCAGCCGAGCCAAGGCCCGCGCCTACGAAAGGGTGCGCCATGGCCATCGCGGAACTGCGCTTCCATGCCATGACCCGGCCCATGAAGGAACTGTCCTGATCCGCCTCGTCGATGGTGTTCATGCGCTCGATCCAGTGTTCCGGCGCGATGGCCACCACGGCCCCGGCGGCAAGCAGAACCATTGCAGTGATTGCGAACTTTCGGCGGCTGTTCTTGATGAGCCAGACCGCCATTATCGCGACGCACAAGAGCCCGCCGCGCGATTGCGTCGCGACCACGCCGAGAACGGTCAACAGCGTGACCATCGAAAACCCGATGCGCACCAGGCGATGCGCCGAATGCTGGGCCAGGAAATAGGTCAAGGGTATGACCATCGCGATCATGACCGCGAAATGATTGTTGTCCCCGAACTTCTTGACGCCGCCGGCCAGGTGCTTGCCGCCCGAGGCAATGAGCTTCAGGCCATCCAGCAAGCCGTGAAAACTCATCGCCAGCACCAACGCCAGGAGCAGGGCATGCAGCCTCAGCCGGTTGGTGACCAACAGCGGCATCGCCAGGCAGAATGCCAGCATCTTGAACAAGTCGGTAGAGTGCTCCCAATTGCGCTCCATGCCGGGATAGGCCGCGATCGCCGCCACAAACGCCTGAAGCACGAACAAGGTGATCAATACACTCGTGCGATTCGGCGCGGGGGGTTGCTTGAGCTTGTCGCTTCCGACCAAAAGGTGGGTCAGGCTGAGCAACGCGAACATCATGTTGAGTTGCATCGTCGCCATGAAGCCATACATGTAATTGTCCAGCGCCATGGTTGCTGTCCAACCCCATGCGAGGTAGGCGATGAACGGGTTGCGCAAGCCCATGATGAACAGCGCAGCCACCGCGGGAACCAGCATCAGATCACGCACCGGTCTTCCTTTTGCTGCGCGCCGGCGGCGATGAAACATCGGGTTTCTTGTACGAAAAGAGGCCGAGCCCGCCCCGGCCACCGGCACGCTCGTTGCGGAACACGCTGTAGGCCACCCAGATGACCGAGTAAATCACGCCGGTCAGCAAGAACGATTCCATTCGCCCTCCATCCGGCCCCGCCCGTGCAGTCGTTTCATAGGCGCGATGCCGTCCTTCCCGGCCCGGCTGCGTCATCCGCAATGGCGCGCATGAGTCGCAATTGACCCTGCGTGGTGGCCTCCCATGAAAACTTTTCAGCGTAAGCCCGGGTTTCCGCGCGTGCGATGCCGCGCGCGAACAGCGCATCGAATGCCTGCGCCAGGCAGCCGGCGCTTCGCTCCGGCATGAGGCACCCGGCCTCGGGGGCCGCCACCACCTCCGGCGTGCCCCAGATGTCGGTTGCGATCACGGGCGTACCGCAGGCCATGGCCTCAAGCAATACATTCGCCCAGCCCTCGCGGCTGGAACAAAGCACCAGCGCGTCGGCGGCACTGTAGTACCACTTGAGCTCCGTCTGCGGCACTGCCCCGGCGAATCTAACGCGCGCGGCAACACCGCGTTCCGCTGCGAGGCGCTCGAGGCGACCGCGTTCCACGCCCGCGCCGGCGATCACCAGTTGCACATTGTTGGGCAGCAGCGCCAATGCCTCGACGGCGATGTGATGCCCCTTGCGCTCGATCAGATGTCCGACCGAAAGCAGCAGCCGGCCTTCGAGGTCGAGGCCCAGCCTCGATCGCGCTGCCGCCCGGTCCTCGGGCACGAATCTCGCGAGATCCACCCCGTTTCGCAGCACATGCAGCTTGGATGGCGCGGCGCCAAGCGCTGCGAGCCGATCCATCAGGGCCTTGCATACGCCTATGGACGCGCTGGCCTGCGCCGCCGTCTCGAGGATGCGTCGACGCGGCAATGGGTACTCCGGCACGAGGTTCAGGTCCGTGCCGCGCGCGGTCACGATGAAAGGCTTGCCGAGCGCGCGCGCGACAGCGGCCGCAGCCACCCCGTCGGGATAGTAGTAGTGGGCATCGATGAGGTCGAAATCAAACCCCTCCTCGAGCAACCGGCGCGCCGCGGGCAGCGCGGCACGTGCGATCATGCCGGGCGCGATGTTCATGCCGATCTTGGGCGGGAGAAGATAGCGCGGGTGTTCGACTTGTATGTCGTTGCGCACCTCACGCCGAGGTGTGGCCGCAAAAGCCCCGTATTCGCCGAAACGCGTTCCGCGTAACGGAAACCAGGGAACCGGCGCCAGTACGCGGGTTTCGACCTCCCCGGTCCTGAGCAGCTCGCGCAACCGCGTTTCGACAAATATGCCATGGGTCGGCCGCGCCGAACTCGGGTACAGCGTCGACATCAGCAGCGTGCGGATTGGCCGGGTCATGAACGCGCCCCGGTGTTTTCCTGCGAAGGCGACCGGCCCGGTCCGAGCGCCGCGGCCATCGCGACCACCCTCTGCGCATTGGCCTGCCAGGTCAGTTGCAGGCGCCCGATGGTCGAACGCGCCCCGCGCGCGAGCGCCATGCGCAGTCCTTCATCGGCGCACAGCCTGGTCAGTGCCGCCTCGAAGTCGCCATCGACCCGGTCGTCAAAGAGCATGGCGTTGTCGCCGTCGGCGAGCACCTCCAGCAGGTTGGGCGCGCGCGGTGCAACGATCGCCTTGCCCAGCACCAGGTACTCCATCAATTTCAGGGGTGACGCGTACGGAGTGACGGCGGGCTGCAGCGCCACATCGAAAGCCGCCGCGTGACGCGGCACCTCGCCGCGGTCCAGGACACCGGTGAAGCGCACGCGCTCGGCCACATCCAGGCGCCGCGCCAGCGCTTCGAGGTCGCCGCGCGCGGGGCCGTCGCCGACGATCAGCAGATGCGCGTTGGCCGGGGCATCGGCCGTGGCCAGCCAGCGTATCACCCGATCCACGCCATGCCAATCGCGCACAAAACCGGTGAAGCCCAATACAAGCCGACCGGCCAGGCCCAGCTTCGCCTTGGCCGATTCCACGCCGGGCGCGTCGGCGAAATGGGCCTCGTTGATGCCGTTCTGGATCACCACGATGCGCTCTTCCGGAACCCCGTACTCGCGCACATGACGGGCAAGCACACCGGTCACCGGCAATACCCGGTCAGCGCCCCGCCAGGCGTAGCCTTCCGCCCAGCGCGCCAGCCGCTGGAGCTTGAGTCCGCCGCTGTGCAGCGAGCGCTCGTAGACCAGCGGGGAATTCACTTCCAGAAGCACCGGGATGCCAAAGCGCCGCCGGATCAACGTGCCGGTCACCAGATACAGGTTGTAGCGCTCATAGAGCACATCCGGCCTGAACTCGCGCACCGCAGCGGCAAGCCTGCGATAGGCCACCAGGGAGTACGCCAGTTCCATGAGTTCATAAAGCGCCCGCGGCAACAGGTCCTTCAAGCGATGCACCCAGCTGACGTGCGCGCCCATCCGGCCTTGCGCGCCCGCCGCGCCGCCCATCTCCGGCGCGACGATCAAGACCTCGTGGCCCAGGCCACGCATTGCCGAGACCATTTCCTCGATGTGCACGGCCTGGCCGTCCTTGGAGGCAGTGCGGTGGTGGTAGAGAATCCTCATGACGCCTGGCCCGTTGCCGATTCCGCGGGCGACTCCATCTTGCCGGCATTGGCGAGGAACGCGTCGAACATCAGCACGCTCCACAGCGGCGCACTGAAGTCCCGGCTGCCGGCGAGATGCTCGTCGACCATGCCGGACAGCCGGCCCATGTCGAAGCGGCCGGTATCGGCTACGCGTTCACCGCGGCACGCCGCCTCCAGGCGCGCCTTGAGGGGCCCGCGCAGCCAGCGCGCGAGCGGCACCGAAAAGCCCATTTTGGGTCTGTACAGCACGTCGTTCGGCAGCATGGGTTCCAGCGCCTTCTTGAACAACCACTTTCCTTCCTGCCCGCGCAGCTTGAGCGAAGATGGCAAGGTCGCCAGCCATTCGACCAGCTTGTGGTCCATCAGCGGCTCGCGCACCTCCAGCGAGTGCGCCATGCTGGCGCGGTCGACCTTGGTGTTGATGTCGCCGGTCAGCCAGGTCTTGTAGTCAACATACTGGATCAGCGCAAGCGGGTCATCGGTGCCTGCAGCGGCGGCATAACGGTCGAACACCTCCCCGGCCCGATACCCGCCCAGGTCCTTCAGGAACGCGGGGGAATACATCCGCAAGCGTTCATCCTCGCGCAGCACCGCCATGCTGTGGGCGTAGGCACCTACCGCGTCCATGCCAAGCGCCTGCAGGGTGGTCTTGGCGCGGAACATGCGCGGCAACCAGTCAAGCTTCGGATAGACCGCGCCAAGGGCACCGAAAACCGGCGCCCGCAAGGTGGCCGGCAAGGCATCACGCAATTGCTGTTCCTTCAGATGCAGGCGATACCGGCGATAGCCGCCGAATGATTCGTCGCCGCCATCCCCGGACAGGGCAACGGTCACGTGGCGGCGCGCGAGCTGGCATACACGATAGGTCGGAATCGCCGAGCTGTCGGCGAAGGGTTCATCGTACAGCCACGCCAGCCTGTCGATGAGCCCGTAGTCCTCGCCGCTGATGACCTCGAGGTGATGATCCGTGCGATAGCGGCTTGCGACCGACTGTGCGAATCGTGATTCGTTGAAGGATGGGTCTTCGAAACCGATGGCGCAGGTACGCACCGCGTCGCCCGACATCCCCGCCATGATGGCCACCACGGCGCTGGAATCGACACCGCCGGATAGAAATGCGCCCAGCGGCACCTCGGACATGAGGCGCAGGCGCACCGACTCTTCAAGGCGCTGCCGCAGCTCGGCCATCGCATCTTGCGCGCCGATCGGGTTGTCCAGGGAAAAGCGCACGTCCCAGTAACTGCGCTGCTGCGCCATGGGCTGACCGCGCCGCAGCGTCAGGGTGTGGGCCGGCAGCAACTTCACCGCGCCTCGATAAATCGAGCGCGGCTCGGCCACGTAGCCAAGCGCGAAATACTCCTCGATGGCGAGCGGGTCGATCTCGCGCCGGAATTCCGGGTGCGCGGTCAGCGCCTTGAGCTCGGAGCCGAATACCAGACAGCCGTCGGCCAGCTCCGCATAGAAAAGCGGCTTGACCCCCATGCGGTCGCGCGCGAGAAACAGGGTGTCCCGGTGGCGGTCGAACACCGCAAAGGCGAACATGCCGCGAAAGCGCGACACGCAAGCCTCGCCCCAGGCCTCCCAGGCGTGGACGATGACCTCGGTGTCGCTGCGCGTGCGAAAAACATGGCCGAGCGCCTGCAGTTCGGGCACCAGGTCCTGGTAGTTGTAGATCTCGCCGTTGAAGACCACGCACACCGAGCCGTCCTCGTTGAAGAGCGGCTGCTGGCCGGTGGCAACGTCGATGATGGACAGGCGGCGATGGCAAAGCGCAACCCCGGGCTCCAGATGCACCGCACCTTCGTCCGGGCCGCGATGCACCTGGATATCGTTGATCCGGACGGCCAGCGCGCGCGCGAAATCGCGCCGGCCGCGCAGGTCGAACAGGCCCGCTATGCCGCACATGGCCAACCCCACCCGGCGCGCCGGCGCAAGACAGCATAAGTCATCGGGCCTCCCGCGCCTGCCGCAAAGCGATTTCGATCGCGCCGCCGGCCTGGGCAGCAAAAGCTGCCAAGCCGCGTTCGGCTTTGTCCGATCCGTCCTTCAGGGCGTACAGCACCACCAACGCGGAATCATCACCGCCCCCCGTCAGGCGCGACCAGGCGGTCATGAGTTTGGCTTCGCGGTCACTGCTGGTAAGCCTCCCGCCTATCCAGTACCAGCGCCAGACGACCAGTCTTTCCTCGACGGATGCGGTCGGGCCCGGGAGGCTGCGCAATTCCGCATCGCGGATGAGCACCGCCCGACCCGCCACCTCGACCCTGGCCGTACCTGCGCGCACCTGGGCCCACGATTTGTCTTCGCTGCTCACCAGGACATTGGTGGAACTCACGAGCTTGCGACCGTAGTTCTGGTTGCGGTAGTAGGCCACATAGACGCCGACTTCCGCGTCCCCCCGGGCATAACCCGTCGCCGCCTCGGCGGATGGATTCTCGAAAGCAGGCTGCCAGCCGGCAGCCGGTCCGGATTGCTTTTTCCACCCTCCCGCATCTGCAGGCAGGGTCAACGTCACCGCCGCAGCGGATTCCGATCGCAGGATCAAATGGTTGGCCAGTACCGGCAACGCGATCGTGCCCATGAAGAGTGCAGTGATGATCGCCTGGATCCCGGACCGGGAATCCCCGCCGGTCAGTACGTCTGCGGGACCGGCCGCGGCAGGCTCGAGGCCAAGCCCGGTATCCTCGCTCCAGCGCGCGCCGATGGCGAACATGATCATGATTACCACGCCGAAGAACACCCATCCGTAGATCAGATGGTCGACCCCGGTGGCGATGGTATTGCCTGACAAATGCCCCAGCATCACGATGATGTAGGCACGCAACCAATTGGCGACGACCGGCACGGCTATTGAAACCAGCACAAATGTGACGCGGCGTTTGAGCGATCGATAGTTGAGGTAGGCAAACAGCAGCCCGACGGTGACCGAGGCGATCAGGTAGCGCACACCGCTGCAGGCCTCGACAACGGACCAGGATCCCGACGGAATGTTGAAATGCAGCCCTTCGCGATACACCACCACGCCGGAAGCCCTGAGGGCCAGGACGGTGAAATCCGCCGTACGCTCCATCATGGTGGGCATGATGAACTCGCCGAAAGGTACGGCGAGGAAGAGAAACCCGAGCGGAAACGCGATTGCGCGCGCCAGGTGCCATCCGAGCAGGGCAGGCACGGCCAGAACGAGGATGCCCACCAGCGCGAACTGGGTCAACGCGTTGACTGCGGTCAACTCGCCCAACAGCCAGCCGACACCCACGAACAATGAGAGCAGCAGCGGCAAGAATGTTGGCGCCGGCGCGATGCGGGCCAGATGCGCCCGCTTGCGCCAGATCAGCCAGCCCGATATCGGAACGATCAGGAAGCAATGCTGGAAGGTCTCCGAGCGCATCCAGATGGTGAACATCGCCGCCGCCGTGTCGCGATAGAAGATCCCTACCCAGACAATGACCAGGCCGAGTAGCGCCAGCGAACGCGGCCATGCGCCTCCCAGCGTGCGCATACCCGCCTGCGGTGCCGCCATGCCGTTCATGCCGCGCAATCTGGTCTACCTGTACCCGTGTGCCGGCCTTCGAGGAAGGTATCGAACCCGGCGAGGTTCGCCTCCCAGCTATAGCGTGCCAGCACCCGTGCGCGGGCCGATCGGCCGATCGCCGCCGCGCGAGCGGGGTCTTCGAGCAATCCGGCGATTTCACGGAGATAGTCGTCCGCGGTATCGGCCGCAATCACCTCGTGGCCGACCGCTGCGTCGAGTGCGCGGACACATGAACCGGCCGCGACAACCGCGCGCTCCATGGCCATGGCTTCGAGTATCTTGTTTTGAATGCCGCGCGCCAGCCGCAATGGCGCGACTACCAGTGCCGCGTGCCTCAGGAAGGGGCGCACATCCTGGACAGTCCCGGTCACCCTGACGGCATCAGAGGAGAGCGCCTGGACCTCTCTCGTGGGCGATCGTCCGACCACGTGGAATCGCACATTGGGCCAACGCGCACGCAGGCGGGGCAACACCTCGGCAGCGAACCAGATCACGGCGTCCGCATTCGGCCAGTAGTCCATAGCACCCGTGAATGCGAGGGGAATCTCGTCATCCGAGTAAGGCGAAGCCGATGCGTGCAGGGGCGAAAAATACGCGGCATCGACGCCATTGCACACCACCCCGACATGACCTTGGCATTCCGGGGCAAGCTTGACAAACAAATCCGCTTCCTTGTCGGTCACGAAGAACGTGCGTGTCGAGGCTGCGGCCGCGCGTCGCTCGAACTCAAGCAGCCGTGCGCCCTCGCGGCGGTATACCCATGACATCGGCCAGCGATGGTGAGTTGCATACTCGGTCCATTTGGCGGAGTCGACATCGACGAACTCGAGCAACTTGGGCACCGCCGGGATGTCACCCGCGTACTGGGCCATGGCGGACGAAAAGATCACGGCCGCATCGATTCGATCAGCCGCGCAAACCGAGCGTATCCAGGCCTTCAGCCCAGCGTTTCGATAATACGGAACCGTCAACGCCTCGCCGGACATGAACCCGGAGAGACTGGCCAGTTTGGCAAGAGGGGGCCGGAGCGCGGCGACATGCAGACCGGCACACCATTCGCGCACCGTCTCGACGAAGGTCCAGTCGGCCGGATCGTCCACGAAGGTACCGAGAAAGACGCGGTGGCGCGCCGCAAGATGCCTGAGCAAATGATAGGTCCGCACCTTGTCGCCCTTGTTGGGCGGGTAAGGCAGGCGGTGCGTCAGGAAAAGGACATTGGCCATGCACGGTCAGCCGAGATTGCGCACCAGGTGCGGGCCGATGCGATTGGCCAGGGCGATCGGCATGCGCCGCCATGCCTCGATGAAGAGCCGGAACTTCGCATTTGCGGGATTGTTTTGCGGCACCGAATCGCGCCGGTAGAGCCGGTATTCGTAGTGCAGCGGCGTCGGTTCGAATCCCCAGTGCTTCTTGAAGGAATACGAGCCGGTCCCCTGCTTGCTGCGGCCATAGTCGAACACTTTCAAGCCGCGTTCGCAGGCGCGGCGCATCAGTTCCCAGTACTTGAAATCGTTTGCGGCCAGGTCGCGCGCGTCTTCGTCATCGCCCGCGTAGTAGGGCAGGACTTCGTCGCGGAAGTAGAACGTGAGCACGCTGGAAAGCGGCTGGCCGTCCGGCCCGGTCACGGTGAGGATTTCGCAATCGGGGCCGAATTCCTCCAACAAGGCCTCGAAGTAGGATCTCGGCATGGCCGGCGTGCCATGCCGATGGACATTGTCGGCATACAGCGCGAAAAACCGCGTGGCGTCGCCATCGACCTCGGCGCGCAGCCCGTTCTTGATGCCCTTGCGAACCATGGCGCGCTGCTTGCGCGGAATGGCGAGCATGTTCGCCTCCGTGTCGGGCAGGATCTCCTTGCGAAACGTGACATAGAGGTCCTGCGCCGGCCAGTCGGAATGCCGTGCATGCACATTGCGCAACTCGAGGTGATCGACGCCGAGGCGCACGGCGATTTCCTGCGCTTCCGCCTCGAGTGCATCGGCGGCACGCTCGTTCACGGCGGCGACGCCGCCATAGACGGCGAACGGCAGCGACACCAGGGCGTTGCCGAAGAGCAGGCTGTTGACGTGCGCGAGCGGCAGCACGCCGGCTATCCGTCCATGCTGCTCCGCGTACAAGAAGTAGGTGCGATGCCTGAACACCTTGCTGATGACGTTCTGCCAGCCGGATCGATGGAAGAACGTGGCGTCCGGGCAGGAGGCGACGAAAGCCTCCCAACGGGCTACGCCGGCCCTGTCGGCCGGGTCGAGTCGCTTCACCGCGGTCATGGCGTGTGCGCGCAAGCACGCGTCATGCAGCATGCGGACCGGCGCCGCAGGCGTGGCGCTCGCCTTGGATTGCGCATGGCGTCACGCATTCATGCCACGCCTTCTTCGAAGAAGACGTGGTCCATGCGCCCCCATCGAAAGTCGGCGAGCAGGCGATCGAGGCGGCCCTCCATGCGCTCGAGGTTCAGGTAGTGGCGGAAGCGGCTCCTGGCGCTGGCCCCGGCAACGCGCGGTTGCCCGGGATCGACTTCCCACGGGTGGAAGTAGAAGGTCGCCGGCCGCCCGTCCTGCGCATTCACCCGACGCAGCATCCAGCGCGAAACCTCGTAGGGCATGAGTCGGAAGTAGCCGCCGCCGCTGGCGGGCCAGTTCCTGTTGAAAAGACGCAGTGTCGTCGCCGGCACCTCGAGCAGGCCGCGAATCCGGTGCGCAAAGCGCGGGGCGTTCGGCATGCCGTAGTGATCGTGCCTGATCGGATAGATGCTGGAGCTGTAGGCGTAGCCCGCTCGCTCGAGGCATTCGAAGGCCCACAGGTTGCTCTCGCCGATGGAAAAACTCGGCGCGCGATAGCCCTTGACTGCCTGCCCGGAAATGTCCTCGAGCAGGATCTTGGCAAGGTGGACGTCCGCGAAGAATGCCGTCTCGGACTGGTCGGTGGCACGCTCATGGCCGTAACCATGGCTGGCGAGTTCATGCCCCGCGTCGGCGATGCTGCGCACGAGGTGCGGGTACCGTTCGGCGATCCAGCCGAGGGTGAAGAAGGTGGCCTTGGTGGAATGCCGGTCCAGAAGCGCGAGGATCCTCTCCACATTGCGCTCGACGCGGCACTCCCGGCTGTTCCATTCGGAGCGCGGGATATGAGGCGCGAACGCGGACACCTGGAAATAGTCCTCGACGTCGATCGTCATCGCGTTGGTGATCGTTGTTGCAGGCATCTTGAACTCCATCGCGAATTGGGCGCTGCCGATGTCGCCCGCCGAGGCCGGGCCCGGCACCTCGAGCCGGCCGGGCTTGGGCGAAGCGCAGGCCGGCTGCCTCATGAACATCACCGCCGCCGCCCCCGCGGGGGCGGCATCCGACTGCGTATGTTATCGGCATACGGGCACAAAACAATAGCTTGTGTTGCGCCACAACAAAAACTAACAGATCGCAATCCCGCGCGTTGCGCGGGGTCAGGCGCTATTCGACTTCCTGCTGGCCTGGTTGCGAGACGCGCACCGCGTCGACAAGCTGCTGCAGCAAGCCGAGCGTAGCCGAATTCATGCTCTCGACACGCAGCACCGCTCGTTCAAGCCGAAGCAGACGTTCCTCGATTTGCGCCACACCGAGCGGAGCACCGATTCCGGCCTGAAGCGCGCTCGACTGGAGTTTAGACAGGTCGATCCTGAAAGGACCGGTCTCGCCGAGTTGAGGATCGTCCTGCTGCCAGGACGTACCGAGCGACGTATCCGGTTTGCCGGGCCCTGCCTCCACCGTTGCCGGCGCACGCGCCGGGGCGGCGGTTTCATCATAGATCTCCTTGGCGACTTCATTGACCTCGTCCGCACCGTATCGGCTCTTGCCGGCGAGGAAGCCGAACAAGAGCAGGCGATCGCACAACAGGTTGATTCGCCGCGGCACGCCGCCGCTGGCCTTGAAGATCGCCTCGTGCGCGTCGTCGCCGATAACCGGATTGGACTTCCAGCCGGCGCAGGTGAGGCGGTGTTCGATGTAACCACGCGTCTCCTCCGCGTCCATCGGCCCGATATGGCACGAAGCGATCACGCGCTGGCGCAATTGCTGCATGTGCGGGCTTTGCAGCATGTCGCGGAACTCGGGTTGCCCCACCAGGAAACTTTGCAGCAGCGCATGGTTTCCGTACTGGAAATTCGACAGCATGCGCAGTTCCTCCACCGCGCGAGGCGTGAGGTTCTGCGCTTCGTCGACGATCAGGACGCAGCGCTTGCCCTTGAGGGTGAAGTTGTACAGGAAGGCTTCAAGCGCCATCAGCACATCCGACTTGGCGACGTCCTTGGTGCGCACACCGAAGGCGGCTCCGACCAGGCGCAGGGTGTCGTCCGCATCGAGTTGGGTGCTCACGAGATGCGCCGCCACCACCTTTTCGGAGTCGAGGCTGTCGAGCAGGCCGCGCACGATGGTGGTCTTGCCCGCGCCGACCTCGCCGGTGATGACGATGAAACCCTCGTTCTGGTGCATGCCGTATTCGAGGTAGGCGGTCGCGCGCCGGTGCTGCTTGCTGCCGAAATAGAACGACGGATCGGGATTGAGCTGGAAGGGCTTGCTGGCAAGTCCGTACAAGGATTCGTACATGGCGTCAGAACTGGGCTGCGACGTTTGCCAGCATGGCATTCTCGCGATACGGAATGGGGCCCTCGGTCCGCGTGGCGCGCAGGCCTATGCCCGCATTGGTCCGGATGCCCAACTTCGTCGTCGCGTTCAGGTTGAACACCCTCGAGGTGGTCGACTGGCCCCTATTGCCGTCGCTGCGCAACACCGATGTGAAGGCGTTCAGGGATGTCGATGGTGAGAGGCGGTGCGAGAAGTTCGAACTCATGCCGTTCTGCCGGACCGACGTCGCGAGAGAAAAATCGTCTGCGATGGCCCCCCCGGTCCCGACGGACTGCTGGTCGCTCTGGAAAAACGTGTAGGTGACGGTATTGCGCGCACCATTGAGTATCAGCGAAAACTCCTGGCGCCTGCGCACGGTCGCTTGCGATGTCAGGAATCCGGCGGTGACGGCCGCCGTGGGCGATATGCCCGCCTGCTGGAGCTGCGCGTTGACCTGCTGCGCGCGCGCCACGGGGTCGGGAATGGAAGTGGCCAGCTGGGCGAAAAGCAGGTCGTAGTAGGTGCCGAGACCTGTATTGGCCATCTGATTCGGCAGGATCGAGACATCGCGCGTATCCGTGAACCGGAAGACGGTGAGCGGCATGCGGTGGCTGAAGGTGATGGTGTGCCCGTTGCCGAAGAAACGGCGTTCGCGGAATACCGACAGCTGGGTCCGCTCGGTGGGGGTCCAATCGGCGCCGTAGCCGAACGTCGAACGCGACTCCATGGTCGGCGTGGAGTAGTTGTTGGACTCCGCGCCGACGCTGGCACGCACCTGGAACTGCGGATCGAACCGGTAACTCAGAATGCCGCGCAGCAGATCCGCATCGGTCCGCCGTCCGCCGCTGTAGGTGACTTCCTGACGCGTACCGTCCAAGGACCATCCGAACCCGACCGGCGCGCTCAGGCCGCGCAGCTTGAAAGAAGCCTCGTCGGACTTCACGCCTGCGACCAGCGCGGATTTCGAACGCGTTTCTGAAAGGCTGTAGCGCGCCTCGTATTCCGCCAGGCCGGCGAAACGGCCCCGGACATAAGGCGACAGGCGAAAATTCGAAGTCTCGGTCGAGTTGGCCGACACCGTGGCCGTACCCGCGGTTTGCGCGCCGAACGCGGAGATGTTTTGCTGCGTGATCACGCCGCTCGCCTCGAGGAACAACCACCGGTCGACGGCCTCGAAGGTACCGAAGGCATTCAGGGCATTGTTGGTACGGCTGGCCTGGGTTCCCTTGGCCGACGTGAAGTAGTTGAGGGAATAATCGGCGTAAGCCTTGAGCCTCCCGGTGTCGGCCTGGACGCGGACACCGGGACTCAATTGCGTAATCTGGTCCGATCGACGTGTGCCCGCGTCGGCAACCGCGTTATCCGTAACCGTCTCGGTCGCCGCCATCCGCGGTGCGACCACCCAAGCCCGCCTTGGCGTGGTGTCTGTCTTGGCGCCGTCCGCGGGCGTGGCGGTCAAGGCGGCAGGGGTGGCGCTTACCTGCCCTCCGCCGGGAGGCGGCGGGGGGGTCTGGCCAAACGTCGAGGACACGTACGCCAGGGCGCACACCGCAGGCCAGGACAACCATCCCCTGACCCTTCCGGTCATGCGGCGGCGCAGGCAACCGCTGAGGTGACCGCAGCCGTCAGGCATGGGCATACCCGTAGCCATACTTGCTTCCATAACCCTCTTCGGTTTGCGCTCTGACCTGGTTGAGCAAAACCATCTTGACCGGGCAGGCCTTGATGGTCGCGAGGGCCTGGCTCACCTCGGCCTGCGAGGTGCTTTCAGCCTGGACAACCAGTATGACTTGTCCCATGTGCGTGGCGAGTTCCCGGGCTTCGCTGGTCAGCAAGAGGGGCGGAGAGTCGAAAATGATGATCCGGTCAGGGTATCGGTCGGCCATTTCGTCCACCAGTTGCCCCATGGCGTCGCTGGCAAGCAGTTCGGCGGCGCCCTGGCGCGGCATGCCGCTGGGGAGCAGCGTCAGTTTCTCGATATTGGTGCGCAACAAGACTTCGGGCAAGTCAAGCGTACCGCCTGGCAGCAGATCGAGAAGACCGGCGGCGGGCGGCAACCCGAGGATATTGAGGATGGAGGGCCTGGCCACGTCGGCATCCACCAGTAGCACTGTCTTGTCGAGCTCGGCGGCAATGCTGATCGCGAGGTTGACCGCGGTGTAGCTCTTCCCCTCGCGTGGCAGCGCGCTGGTCACCATGATCAGGTTGCCGCGCGCCAGGGGTGCCGCGCCGCGGCCCATGGCGTTGGCGATCAACGGGCGCTTGATCAGGCGGAATTCTTCCGAGATACGTGACTTCGGCAGGTCCGGCGTGATGATGTGCTTCGCTGCCAGCCCGCCCAGGTCAATCTGGACCTGCCTGGATACGGGTTGGGGCCGCGTCACCGGATCATCCGCGCCGGACCGCCGCGTCGTGCGACGCGGTGTTTCAGCTGGAGTACTGGAGGCCGGCGCTTTTTCCGGCTCGGCCGCCGCCGGAATCGCGCGCCGATGCTGATCAGGAGGTTGTGCGCCTTCTTCGGGGAATTCCACACCCGCGCGACGCAACATCTGAAGGCGTTTCGCAGCCTGTTCGATTAGGCTCATGGCGACCTCATGCCGGTGACTGAAGCTTGATGTACAGCACCGCGAAACCTATCCCATAAACAAGGAACAATCCAGCCAGGGCCGTCCCGAAGCGATACAGGCTGCGGCGCGCCTTGCGACTGTCATCGGCTGTCTGACTGAAGCTCACCATGCCCAGCAAAGGCAAGCCGGTGGCTTCGCTGAGGGTCCTGCCGTCGTGGAACACCGGCCGCACCTGGGCGGCCACGAAACTGGCCAGCAAGCCGGCGATCAACCCGAACACCAAGCCGCCCGGCAGCAGCGCCAACCGATTGGGGGCGACCGGCGCGGGGTCGACCCGTGGCGGGTCGATCAGCCGGAAATCGGCAACCCCGGAGGCGGACTCAAGCTCGCCGGTCATGCTGGCGGACTCGCGCCTGGATACCAGGCTCTCGAAATTCTTCTTGTTGATCTCGTAATCGCGATTGAGCTGCGCCAACTCGGCCTCAAGTTGCGGGGCCATCTTCAGCATTTCCCGGAGCTTGGCATACCGCGCTTCATACTCGGCGACGCGCGCACGCAACGATGCGGCCTGCGCCTCGTTCTCTCCCAGCGCGATCTTGAGTTTCTGGAAAACGGGGTTGCTGCTCACCACCACCGCCGGCGCTCCCGGGACCACTTTCTTGCGGGTGGCAATTTCCTGCTTGCGCTGGTCTTCCAGTTCCTTGAGGACGCGCCTTGCACCGGTGACGTCGGGGTGTTGCTCGGTATAGCGCTGCAATAGCGAATCGAGGTTGCGCTTCATGGCATCGATGCGCGCATCCAGTTCCGGAGTAGGTGAGCCCGGGTCGCCAGGCGCAGCTTCCGTAGTGGTGCCCGCATCCTCCCCGGCAAGTTGCTTCTTGATGGCATCGCGCGCATTTTCGACTTCGCGCAAGGCGAGCTTTGCAGTATTGAGCTGGTTGCCGATGTCGCTCAGCCGATCCACCCCCGACTTGCCGTCCGCGGTTTGCAGTTCGAGATTACGGAGCTTGAAATCCTTGAGACGCGCCTCGGCCTCTTCGAGCTTTTTCTCGTAACCGCGAATCTGTTCGTCGATGAACTTCTTCGCGGTGTCGGTATCCTTGCGCTTGTCGCCGAGGCTCGACTCCACAAAAATCGACGTCAAGGCCTGCACCACCCGCTTGGCCCTGTCCGGCACGGTGTCGCGATAGGCCAGCGTATACAGGTTGTCGCGGGCGTTTCCCCGCACCTGGATCTGCTTGGTAAGCCTGTCCACCAAAGCATCCTGTTCGGCCTTGTCCTTGCTTCCCAGGTCAAGGTCGGCCATGCGTACCAGCTTTTCCATGTTGGGCCGGGAAAGGAGCGTGCGACTCAACATCATCACCTGCTGCTCCACGTTGGGCTGAACGGCCAGGCCGGCCATCAACGGCTGCAGGATGGATTGCGTATCGACGTAGATGCGCGCCGATGCCTCGTATTTGTCGGGCACCGACATCACGACGACGGCGCCGATCGCACCTGCTATCCAGGTCACGATCATGGCCAGGTGGCGATGCCGCCACATGGAGCGCAGGATCGCCCTGACCTGCCTTAGGATTTCATCCATAAATACGATGCCTGTGACACGATCCCGGGGTCACCGTGTTAAGTCGGCGAGCACCCGTCCGTGGGCCGGTCTTTCAGAACCAGCTTTGCGGGATGATGAGGACGTCGCCCGGTTTCATCTCCACATTCGCCGAAACGTCGCCGCGCTTGATCAAGTCCCTGATCCGCACAGCGTATTGCTTGTTGCCGTCCGAGGTCCTGAGAATAGAGGCGCGATTACCGTCCGCAAAATCGGTAATGCCCCCAACCGCGATCATCACATCGAGCAAGGTCATTTTCTGCCGGTACGGGAGGGCCTGCGGCTTGGCCGCCTCGCCGATCACGCGGATTTGCTCGGAATAAGGGCCGACAAAACCGGTAACGATCACCGTCACCACCGGATCGCGGATGAATTTGGCGAGTTCTTTCTCGATGTCCCGGGCGAGGGTGGCCGGGTCCTTGCCCAATGCCTGCAAATCCTCCACGAGCGGCGTGGCGAGCCTGCCATCCGGACGCACAGGCACCGATGTCGACAACTCCGGGTTGCGCCACACCACGATATTGACGGTATCGCCCGGGCCGACAACGTACCGATAATCCGGCGAGGCTGCGCTTTGCGGCGCGGGCGGATAGACGACCGTGGCGCAGCCGCCCGCGCCCAGTGCAAACAGCGCAAGCAAGCAAAGCCGGGCCCAACGGCCGATAGGAATCGCGACTGAGTTGAACATGGTTCCTCCATCTCTCCCAAACATCGTGAATTATCTTCCCTAACCGCCTAATTAAAAAGGGCTTCTTTTCCGTACATGCAATCGATTCTGCGACTATAACATGCCAAACAGCATCCCAAAACCACCCTTTGAGCCGCCAATCAGGATCAACTCTGCGTAACCCGTCCCGGCATAGTCTGAATTCCGCGCTGCGAAGGGCCCGTTATCGTGTTGCAAAATAACAACACTCATGCCCGCGTTCGATTTTTCAATGTTTCACCAATCCGTGGTTCCACACAAGTTATATTGCCGTCGCCGAAACATGGAACCCACAGGTTCCCCAACGGCTGAAACGGGTCAATTCTGAGATCAATCCCGATGCGTGTCGCAATCCGAACGTTCGTTCTTTGCGCCCTGTTCTTGGCCGGGCCGCCGACCTCCTTCGCCACCACAGCGGAAGATTCCGCCATCGCTCAGTTGCGCCTGCTCGCGCAAGCCTACGAACATGGCGAAGGCGTACAGCGCGATCCGGCGCATGCGGCGCGCCTGTATTGCGATGCCGCGCGGGCCGGCGATGTGGAAGCCCAATTCAGCCTGGGCTGGATGCTCGCCAACGGCCGCGGCGTGCAGCGGGATGACCCGCAGGCCGCCTATTTCTTCTCGCTTGCCGCCGCGCAATCGCACCCCCAGGCGCAAAGGATGCTCCGCTTCGTTGGCGAGCCTGCGAAGGACACGCCGCCCTGCATGATCGTCAAGTCCGCCCCCCTGCCCGCGCCTGCCGAGGAAAAAGAGGCCGACGAGACCGCCACCTATCTCGCCTCGGCACCGCCTGAAAAGAGGAAGATGATCGAATTGCTGCTGCGGCTGGCCCCCGAGTACGGCGTCCATCCCGCTCTGGCGCTGGCGATCGCGCGTACGGAATCGAATTTCAATCCGGCCGCCGTCTCGCCGAAAAACGCGCAAGGGCTGATGCAACTCATTCCCGAAACCTCGGCGCGATTCAATGTCACCAAGCCGTTCGACCCGGAGCAGAACATCCGCGGCGGGCTGGCCTACGTACGCTGGCTGCTCGCCTATTTCAAGGGCAAGGTGAGTCTGGTCGCCGCCGCCTACAACGCGGGCGAGGGCGCGGTCAATCGCCATCGCGGCATTCCCCCGTATGCCGAGACCCAAGGCTACGTCAAGCGGATCATGGGCCAATTCAAGCGCCACGACCATCCTTTCGACGCGAAGGTGACGGAGCCGTCGCCGGAACTCCCACGCATTCGATCCGTCAACCTGATGTGACGGAGCAGGTGCAAACCATGGCCGGCCTCGCCCGCTGCGTTTTCCTTGCGGCCGCCCTGGCGCACCTGCCAGTGGGCGCCGCCGACCTCGCCGACACCATCGCGAGGGTCAAGCCCTCGATCGTTGCGGTGGGCACATTCCGGTCGACCGACAACCCGCAGTTCTCCCTGCGCGGCACCGGCTTCGCCATCGGCGACGGCAGCCTGATCGCGACCAACGCGCACGTGGTGGGCGACCAGGGGGACGCCGGCGCCAACGCCGCGCCCGCGCAATGGGCCGTGCAGGCCCGCCTGGGCGGGCGCACGCAGGTGCTCAATGCCCAGGTCGTGGCACGCGACCCGGCGCATGACCTGGCGGTGTTGCGGCTGGCCGAGGGCCGTCTGCCTGCCCTGAAAGTGCGCCCGTCCGAATCAGTCAGGGAAGGCCATACCGTAGCCTTCAGCGGCTTTCCGATCGGCGGCATCCTCGGGTTTGCCCCGGTGACCCATCGCGGCATCGTGTCCTCGATTACGCCGATAGCCCTGCCGGGCGCCAACTCGCGTCAACTCGATGCGCGGCTGATCCGGCAGATCAGGTCGGGCAGCTTCGACATCTTCCAGCTCGATGCCACAGCCTATCCCGGCAACAGCGGCAGCCCGCTCTTCGACCCCGACACAGGGGATGTGATCGGCGTAATCAGCATGGTATTGATCAAGAGCACCAAGGAATCCGCCCTGAGCCAGCCCTCCGGCATCACCTACGCTGTGCCGTCGAATTTCCTGCTCGACATCCTGCGCGCCAATCCCTGAGACCGGGTGCTCGTGTAACAATGTTTGATCTTGCCAGGCCCCGCCGCTGTCCGGCTATGCCCGTATACTTTTACGAGGGCGGACGCGGCCCCGGATGAGCGCAGCCATTCTCCGCGCGACTGCCGACTTGCAGACGTGTGTCGGAAAAGCTTACATATACCCGCGACTCTCCGGCACCCAAGCCGCCAAGATTTTGCAACCCTCTGTTTAAAAGGGCTATTTTTTTTCGGCATGAAAAGTGCTTAATTTTGATGTCCAAAGATCGCCCGCAGGTTCGGCATGCCGGATAACCATGCCGTCCGTCACAGTACAGGATGCCAGGAACATGACAAGCGAGAATTCCAAGCCCCAAGCCGCGCCGGCTGCCGATCCGCAAACGCAGGGGTCCGCGCGGCGCAGGTTGCTCAAGGGATCCTTCGCGGCACCGGCCGCGATGACGCTGTGCAGCGGCAGCGCGCTGGCCGCGAGCTCGACGCAATGCTTGAAGATCGGTACCGCGTACAACGCGACGCCTCTCCTCACCGAGTCTGATACTTCCTCCACGACCTTTTGGAGGGTGCAGGTGTATTCCGCGACGGCCGATCCCGGCGCCCAGTGGATCAAGGGTGCCGACGTCGTCAACCTGAACGGTGCGGGGGCATCGCCGTTCCTCGCGCCTAACGAGTACTATAAGTACAAGAAGAACAATGCGAATACCGGGCAGGGTGTCGGCACCAAGACAACCGCCACGAGCGAGTTTGGGTCGCTGGTTTCAAGCAATCCCCAGAAATGGGTCGGGGTTCGCGTCAACAGCGTCGGCAATATCGTCGGCATCCAGGGCATGACAACGGTCAACCATGCTACCACCGGGCCCATGACCGCTTCCTGCTGGACCTCGTTCAAGGCATAAGCGGGCCAATGGCGCGATATGCGCGCACCGAGGGCCTGCTGATCGAACCGCTCGACGAAGTCTGGGCGGCGTTCTGCCCCGCCAGCGGGGAAACCGCGCTCCTGAACAACGAGAGCGCCGCCATCCTGGAAATCCTCGCCGCCGGCGCAGCTGACGAGGGGACGGTATGCGCCGAACTCGCCCGCGATTGCGATACCGACGTTGCGCTGGTGGCGGCGCAGGTCGCGGACTGCTGGTCGAAGCTGATCGAGGCCGGCCTGGTGAGGCAGGCGGGGCCCACCCGTACAATGGCCGGGTGAATCCTTCAGCCACTCCGGACGACATCCGCGCGATCGAAGACGTGGTCCCCGCCGAGTTCGCACGAGCCCTCGCGGGGCCGGGCGTGTGGCTCGATGTCGGCGCGGTCACCCTGCACGCGCGTAGCGACTCTGCTCTGCTGGCTCGACATCTTCAGGCGGTGTATGCGCGCTTCCCGTTCGTCGTGCGGGGCGATTGGGTGGATGTCCACGTGCACCTCAGCCGCTCGACCGGCCTGCGGCGCTGGATTCGCCCGCAAGTCACCCTGCGCTGCGACGGCCGCCAACCCTTCGAACCCTTCCCCGCCGATACGGCCCTGCCGCTGTTCGAATGGGGCTGCAACTGGATGATCGGCGAGCGCCTGAACAACCTCCTGCTGCTGCACGCCGGCGCGGTCGAACGGGACGGCCTGGCGCTGGTGCTGCCGGCCACCCCGGGGTCCGGCAAGAGCACGCTCACCGCGGCGCTCGCGGCGCGCGGATGGCGCCTGCTGTCCGACGAGTTCGGCGCCTTCGACCCCGACGCCGGGACCTTCCGCGCGCTGCTCAAGCCGGTCGCGCTCAAGAATGAATCGATAGACGTGATCCGCCGCTTCGCGCCCGATGCCCGCTTCGGGCCGGAATTTCCCCGCACCCGCAAGGGCACGGTGGCCCATCTGGCCGCGCCGAGGGAGGTAGTCGACCGGCGCCACGAGCACGCCCGGCCGGGGGCCTTCATATTGCCCAAATGGGTATCCGGCAGCCCGGTGCGCTGGGAGCCCCTGTCGCAGTCGGTCCTGTTCGGCGCCCTCGCCTTCAACGCGTTCAACTACGCCGTGCTGGGCGCCACCGGTTTCAGCAGCGTGATCGGCCTGGTGCGCCGGTGCCCTGGCTGGCAGCTCGTCTATGGCGACCTGGAAGACGCCCTGGCCGCCATCGACGCCGCCTGGCCAGGGGTACGCGAGCGCCACGCGGCGCCCCGCCGATGACCGACGCGTCCTGGCAGCCCCCGCGCGCGCTCGCCTGGCTGCAGGCGCTGCGCCGGCCGCAACTCGCGCTCGACTGGTCGCTCGCCGAATGGCAGCGGGTGGTGCGGCTGTCGCGCCGGCTGCGCCTCCTGGCACGGCTTGCCGAGAGCCTGGCGGCGGCCGGCCTCCTCGAGCGTGTGCCCGAGCAGGCCAGGCGCCACCTGGTCGCGGAGCGGCGCCTGTCGCAATGGCGCACCGGCGCCATGGTCTGGACGCTCGAGTGCCTGGCGGCGACGCTAGGCGAGGGGCACCACCCGCTCGTCCTGCTCAAGGGCGCCGCCTACATCGGCCAGGACTTGCGCATCGCAGCCGGCCGGCTGCCGTCGGATGTCGACATCCTCGTGCCGCGCGCCCATCTCGAGACCGCCGTGGCGCAGCTCAAGCAGGCCGGCTGGAGCGAGCCGGAACTCGACGCGCACGACAGGCGCTATTACTACGAATGGAGCCACGAAGTGCCGCCGATGGGGCACCCCCTGTACGGCATGGAACTCGATCTGCACCACAACATCCTGCCGCCGGTCGCCGCGGTCCGCGTGGACGCGGACGCGCTGCTGCAAGGCCTGCGGCCGACCAAATGGGCCGGCTGGCAAGTGCTCGCACCGGTCGACCAGGTGCTGCACAGCGCGGCGCACCTGTTCTTCGATTCGGAGGCGCGCGACCGCATTCGCGACCTGGTCGACCTGGACGGCCTGCTGCGCCATTTTTCCGCCGAGCCCGATTTCTGGGCGCGACTTCCGGACCGCGCGCGCGCGCTTGGGCTGGCCGAGCCGCTGGCGCTGGCGTTCCACTACACGCGGGGATGGCTCGGCACGCCGATTCCTGAGGACGTGGTGGCGCAGGTCGCATCCCTCGGGCCAGGGAGGGTGCGCAGGTCCTGGCTGCTGCCGCTGATGGACCGCATCCTCACGCCTGCCGAACCGGATACCCCGTCCCCGGCGTCCCAGGACCTGGCTGCGCTCGCCAACCTGGTTCGCTACCATTGGGGGCGCATGCCGCTGCGTCTGCTCATCCCCCACCTCTGGCACAAACTGCGCGCCAGCCCGGCGGGGTGAGATGCCGCGGCGACACCGTCCCGGGGCCTGCGTGGCGTTTCCGCATGCCCGACTCGCTGCCATCGGCCACGGCGAGCCTCCCTTCCGGCCACTGAACCCATGATCCGCGCCCGCAAGCAAGCGTGAGGCCCCGATGAGTCGACAAAACACCCATTCCCTTGCGGCCCACCGGCACCAGATCCGCTTTTGCACCCAATGCGGCGGAGCGATCCGCCGGCAGCCGCCGCCCGGCGACGGCCGCGACCGCGCCGTATGCTCGGTGTGCGGCGCGATCCAGTACGAGAATCCGAAACTGGTCGTCGGCTGCATCCCCACCTGGGAAGACAAGGTGCTTCTCTGCCGCCGCGCCATCGAGCCCCGTTATGGCTACTGGACCCTGCCCGCGGGCTTCATGGAAAACGGCGAATCCACGGCCGACGGCGCGGCACGGGAAACCGCCGAAGAGGCCGGGGCGCGGGTCCACGACCTGCGCCCGTTCGCGCTGATCGACGTGCCTTACGTGCACCAGACGCACCTCTACTTCACCGCGCGGCTCACCGACCTGGACTACACGCCGGGGGAGGAAAGCCTGGAAGCCCGGCTATTCGCCGAAGCGGACATTCCCTGGGACGACCTCTCGTTTCGCACCGTCATCCTGACCCTCAAGCATTTCTTCGCCGATCGCGCGCGCGGCAGCTTCGGTTTCCATCATGACACCCTGGCTTATCCGCCGCGCCCGTAGGCGGTGCGCACGGGCAGCAGATGCGGCAGCTGACGGGCGAACAGCTCGCTCAGAAAATCAACGAACACACGCACCCTGGCCGACAGATGCCGGCTCGGCCAATACAGCGCCGACACCGGCTGCGCCGCCACTTGCCAGTCGGCGAGGATCGCGACCAGCTTGCCCTCGCGCAGCGCCGGCGCCACGCCGGTCTCGAGCAGGTTGACGATGCCGGCGCCGGCGACCGCCAGATCCACCAGCGCCTCCGGATTGTTGAGGTGCAGGGTTCCGGTCGGCGCATGGGCCGTTTGCGCACCATCCCTGGCGAAACCCCATTCGGCCGAACGCCCGAGGCTGGCGGAAAAATAGCCCAGGCAGTTATGCCCGGCCAGGTCCGCGGGCGTCTGCGGCGTTCCAAAGCGCGCCAGGTATTCCGGCGATGCGCAGGTGACGAAGCGGGCCTCGTAGAGGCGCCGCGCGACCATGGACGAGTCGGCCAGGTCCCCCACCCGGACGATCACGTCGACATCCTCCTCGCTCAGGTTGACGAATCGGTCCCCCATGGTCATGACCACGTTCACTCTCGGGTAGCGCCGGCAAAAAGCCGGCAAGGCAGGCGTGACGTACAGGTGACCGAGGCCGGTCGGCATCTCCACCCGCAGCCTGCCCTGCGGTTCGGAGCTGGTGCGCCGCAACGCAGCCTCGGTTTCCTCGATTTCGGCCAGGACGCGGACGCAGCGCTCCAGATAGGCGCGACCATCATCGGTCAGGCTGACCTTTCGTGTCGTCCTGTTGAGCAATCTGGCGCCCAGGCGCAACTCGAGGTTGCGAACCGCGCTGGTGACGCTTGGAGGCGACATGCCCAGCTTATTGGCGGCCCGCGCAAACCCGCCGGTTTCGGCGACGCGGATAAACACCTGCATCGCATGCAGCTTGTCCATGAAGGATTATTCCATTTTTCGGAATAGTTGATTTTAAACCAGCCTCTTAATTAAACCCAATAGTGTCCGTATATTGCGATGCATCATATTTTTAATCAGCCAGAAAGCGTGCCATGGAACTGATCTCGATTCTTCAAAGCGTGGTTTCCGCCTGTGCGGTGACCGTGGTACTTGCACTCGCCATCGAGGGTGCAACGCCGCGTTGACCACCGGCTTGCCGCGGCTGCCGTCGCTCCCGCGCCGGTGGCCGGTCCTCGGCCATCAATTGCACGGAAAAGCGCGGCCCACTGGCCGCGCTTTTTTTTGTCGTATCCTTCGGGTCCGGGCGCCGAGCAAGGCGCATAACGCTTGGCCTTCCACCTTCCGGGCCCGCCAGTTCCCTTTCAAGATCGATATCCGTCAATGTCTCCCAATTCCCCGCAGCGGCTGCGACGCCGTTTGGTCTTCGGATTCGCGCTCGGCACGACCGCCGCCTCCGCGGGCGCGCAACTCAACCTGGTCGACAGCGAAGGCAAGCCCGTCGGCGCGATGGAAGCGCCCTACATCCCCACCCCCGGGCCGGTCGTGACGGCCATGCTGGACCTGGCCGGCGTTACCGCCAGGGACGTGGTGTACGACCTCGGGTGCGGCGACGGGCGCATCGTGATCACCGCCGCCCGCGAACGTGGTGCGCGTGGCGTCGGCGTGGAGATCGACACCGACCTGGTGGAGCGCGCCAGGGTGGCAGCCCGCCAGGCCGGCGTGGCCGACCGGGTACGCATCGATCAGGGCGATCTGTTCGCCATGGACCTGCGCGATGCCACGGTGGTCATGCTTTACCTGGGCGAAAACCTAAACACCAAGCTCTGGCCCAAGCTCAAGCGCGAACTGCGTCCCGGAACGCGGATCGTCTCGCACCGCTTTATCATTCGTGGCGTCCCTGCCGCGCGTTCGGTCGAAGCGCATGGCGTGACCCTCCACTTCTGGACCATCTAGAACAAGGACCGACCCGACAATGACGAGCACGCAGCCCAACAAACCCCTGAGGTCCGTCGCCGCGGCGGCCGCGCTTGTGCTGGCCGTGGCCGCAGGCGGCGCCGGCGCACAAACGACCGGCGGCAAAAACTTTGAACCGGTTGTCGGTCAGGCCGGCAAGGACGTGATCTGGGTGCCGACGCCACCGATGCTGGTGGAACGCATGCTGCGCATGGCGCAGGTCTCGCCGCAGGATGTGGTGATCGACCTCGGTTCCGGTGACGGCCGCATCGCCATCACGGCGGCGCGTGACTTCAAGGCGCGCAGCTACGGCCTGGAGTTCAATCCGGACATGGTCGCCCTGTCGCAGCGGGAGGCGGAAAAAGCCGGCGTCGCCGGTCGCGCCACGTTTGTCCAGGCGGACATCTACAAGTCCGATTTCTCCAACGCGAACGTGCTCACGATGTACCTGCTGCCGCACATCAACCTCGATATGCGGCCGATCATCCTGAAAATGAAGCCGGGCACTCGGGTGGTGTCGCATCAATTCAACATGGGCGACTGGGCGCCGGACGAGATCGCCGACTTCTCGGGCCGCTCCGCCTACCTGTGGGTGGTGCCGGCCAAGGTGGACGGCAAGTGGGCTGTCGAGGGCGGCGCGAGCGCCCCGGCGTTCACATTTGCATTCAAGCAGGAATACCAGCGCATTTCCGGTTCCGCCGGCCCCGGTCCGATCAGCTTCGGCCTGCGCGAACCGGCCTTGTGGGGCGACCGCATTCGCTTTTCGTTCGTCGATGACCAGGGTCGTTCGCGCGAGGTCACAGGCATCGTCAACGGCAACACCATCAGCGGCGAATTGCGCACGAACGGCGGCGCGCCCGCGCAATTCACGGCCCGCCGCACCGGCGACTGAGGGGTCGAAAATGAGCGATCACACCGGCGCCGCCGGAGCGCCGACGCGCGTCCTTTCGGTCAAGGACGCGGTCATGCTGACCGTCGGCGTGGTCATCGGTGCGGGCATTTTCAAGGCCCCGTCGCTGGTGGCCGGCGCGGCCGGCAGCGAAACCATGATGATTCTCGCCTGGGTACTGGGCGGCGCCATCACCATGGTGGGCGCACTGACCTATGCGGAACTCGCCTCGACCTTCCCGAGCGCCGGCGGCGACTACCACTTCATCCAGATGGCCTACGGCCGGCGCATCGCGTTCCTCTTCGCATGGGCGCGGGCCACGGTCATCACCACCGGCTCGATCGCCCTGCTTGCGTTCGTCTTCGGCGACTATTGCACCCAGCTCTATCCGCTGGGGCCTTACTCATCGTCGATCTACGCCTGCACCGTGGTGTTCGTGCTGTCGGCCATCCACTGGGTCAGCACGCGTGCCTCGAGCACCACGCAGAACTGGCTGACCGGCCTGGAAGTCGGCGGGCTCGTGCTGGTGAGCGTGGCCGGCTTCATGGTGGAGCCGGCCGCCACGGCGCCGCCGCCGGTGGTCTCGGGGCAGGCGGCCTTCGGGTTCGCGATGATCATGGTGCTGCTGACCTTCGGCGGCTGGAACGAAGTCGCCTACATCTCGGCCGAGATAGCGAGCGACAAGCGCGGCATCGCCCGCGCGCTGATCATCAGCATCCTGGTGGTGACGGCCCTTTACCTGGCCATCAACCTGGCCTACCTCAACGCGCTGGGCATCACCGGCATGGCCAAGTCGAGCGCGGTGGCGGCGGACGTGCTGAAAGCGGCCTTCGGCGAATGGGGCTCGCGCGCGATGAGCGTGATCGTCGCCATCGCCACCCTGACCTCGATCAACTCGACCTTGATCGTCGGCGCGCGCTCCAGCTATGCCGCGGGGCGCGACTGGCCGGCCTTGCGTTTTCTCGGCGCGTGGAGCGCGCAGGGCAGCGCGCCCCGGCATGCGCTCCTCGTGCAGACCGTCATCGCCCTGGCGCTCATCGTCCTCGGCGCGGCCACACGTGATGGCTTCACGACCATGGTCGACTTCACGGCGCCGGTTTTCTGGTTCTTCTTCCTGCTCGCGGGCTTGTCCCTGTTCGTGCTGCGCGCCAAGTATCCCGAGGCGGAACGGCCGTTCCGCACGCCGCTGTACCCGGTGATCCCGGCGCTGTTCTGCTGCGCCTGCGCGTGGCTGCTCTACTCCAGCCTGGCTTACGTCTATTCCAGCGGGTCTTACGAAAAGGCAGGCGCAACGCTCGGCATTGCCGTTCTGGCGGTCGGCGCGGTGATTTCGCTGTTCCTGAGCCGCCCCGCCAGGCGCTGAGGCCCGCCGCATCCCGCCAAGCGCCGCGCACACCATGCAAGGGCAGCCCCCCGGCGCGTCGGCGCTCACCCCGCGCATGCTGCGCGCGACCCGCTGGGATTGACATGCCTGCGAGGCCCCGGTTAGCTTACCCGCTGTTTCGCGCATGACTTTCGAGTTCGCCCGCCGCGCACCGCCACCGTGAACCGCCGCAACTTCATCCGTCTGTGTTCGTCCGGCGCCGGCGCCGCCTTAGGCGGCGAAACCGTGCTGGCAGCGCCGGTCACCGCAAAGAGTTACACCCGCGCCCGGCTGCTGGATGCCGGCGGAAAACCCCTGCGGGCCGCCCAGATCACCGCGCGCCGCAACTATGTCTTCTTCTATCCTTTCGTCGGCACGCCCTGTTTTTTGCTGAACCTGGGCCGGCCGGTAACGGGCGTCAGGGTCACCGGCGACATGGGCGAATACGCGTGGCCGGGCGGCGCCGGGCCGGCCAGGTCGATCGTCGCCTACTCCGCGATTTGCTCCCACCAGCTGACCTATCCGACGCGCGACATCAGCTTCATCAGCTTTCGCGCAGGCAAGACCGGCCCGAACAAGCATGCCGACGTCATTCATTGCTGCTCCGAGCACTCGCAATACGATCCATCCCAGGGCGCCAGGGTGCTGGGCGGCCCGGCACCGCGCCCCCTGGCCGCCATCATGCTCGAACACGACTCTCGCACCGACGAACTGCACGCGACCGGCACGCTGGGACCGGAAACCTTCAACGAGTTTTTCCGGAAATACGAGTTCCGCCTGGCGATGGAGCATGGCGGGCGCGCCGCGAGCGACAACAGCGGCAACTGCCGGGTGACCGAACTCGACAACTACTGTCGCCAGCAGGTGCAGTGCTGAATTTCGCCGGCCACCCAAGCCCGAGCCCGTGATCCCCTGGCTGGACGACTGCACGCCTTTTCCGCCGGTTTCAAGGGCGCTCACGGAACCCAACGGTCTGCTCGCGGCGGGTGGCGACCTGTCGCCGGCGCGGCTCATCGAGGCCTACCGCCGCGGCATTTTCCCCTGGTATTCCGAGCACCAGCCCATCCTTTGGTGGAGTCCCGACCCGCGCATGGTGGTGATTCCCGGGGAGTTCTCCCCCAGGCGTTCACTCGTCAAGGTGCTGCGCAATCGCGCCTATGAAATCCGCTGCGACACGGCCTTCGAGCAGGTGGTGCGGGCCTGCGCGGCGACCCCGCGCAAGGGCCAGGACGGCACCTGGATCACCGACGACGTCATGCGCGGCTATTGCGCCCTGCATGCGGCCGGGCATGCCCATTCGGTCGAGACCTGGATCGACGGCCGCCTGGCAGGCGGGCTCTATGGCGTCAATCTCGGCCGCGCCTTCTACGGGGAATCGATGTTCTCGCATGCGCCGGAAGCATCAAAAATCGCCTTCGCCCATCTGGCCGGCTTCTTGCACGAAGCGGGTTGTGGCATCATTGATTGCCAAATGAAAACCAGTCATCTCGCCACCCTCGGCGCGCGTGAAATTCCGCGCAGTCATTTCTCCGCCCTGCTGGCGGAGTTCGCGCATGCCTCCCCCATCACCGGCTGGGCCGCCCTGTCGCGCCGCTGGCATCCGGTGAGCGCGGCGTGACCAAGCTCAACGAACTGCCTTTCTCGGTCCTGCAGTTCTACGCGACCGCGCCCTATCCGTGCAGCTATGTGCCGGGCCGCATGGCGCGTTCGCAGGTGGCCACCCCGTCGCACCTCATCAATGCCGACGCGTACTCCGAACTGGTGCGCGCAGGCTTCCGCCGCAGCGGCATCTTCACCTACCGGCCGCATTGCGACGGCTGCCGCGAATGCGTGCCCGTGCGCCTGCCCGTCGCCTCGTTTCGGGCCTCCCGCTCGCAGGCGCGCGCCTGGAAGAAACACCAGGCGCTCAAGCCCGCCGTGACCAGCCTGGGCTACTCGGCCGAACACTACGCGCTTTATCTGCGCTACCAGGCCAGCCGCCATGCCGGCGGGGGCATGGACCAGGACAGCCGCGACCAGTACGCCCACTTTCTCCTGCAAAGCCGCATCAACAGCCGCCTCATCAGCTTTCGCGAACCGGGCGCGGCCGCCGGGCAGGAGGGCGTGCTCAAACTGGTCTCGATCGTCGACGTGCTCAACGACGGGCTGTCTTCCGTGTACACGTTTTTCGAGACCGAGGATGCCAAGGCCAGCTATGGCACCTTCAGCATCATGTGGCAGATCGACCAGTGCGTGAAGCTCGGCCTGCCCTACCTCTACCTGGGCTACTGGATCCGCGACAGCCGCAAGATGGCCTACAAGGCCAAGTTCGCGCCCATCGAAGGCCTGGTCGACGGCGTCTGGCAGCCGCTCGCCTAGGCGCGGGCACCGGCCGGCACTACACCGCGCAGGGTCACGCCTTCGCAGTAAACTGAACTGCCAACAGGTAGCCGACCCGGTGCGCCTGTCCTCCAATTCGCCCCCGGAAACCATCATCATGAGCAAGCAATACGAAGCCGCGACGCCGCGCAAAACCGCCTTCCTCGGTCTGGGTGTCATGGGCTTTCCCATGGCGGGCCACCTCAAGCAGGCAGGGCATGCCGTCACCGTCTATAACCGCACGGCCGCCAAGGCGGCCGACTGGGCGGCCAGGCATGGCGGCGGGCATGCCGCCACGCCTCGCGCAGCGGCGCAGGAATGCGATATCGTCGCCTGCTGCGTTGGCAACGACGACGACCTGCGCTCGGTGGTGCTGGGCGAGAACGGCGCCTTTGCAGGCATGAAAAAGGGCGCGGTGTTCGTCGACCACACCACCGCCTCGGCCGACGTGGCGCGGGAGCTGGCCGCCGAGGCGGCACGTCGCGGCCTGCGCTTCATCGACGCACCGGTTTCCGGCGGCCAGGCGGGCGCGGAAAACGGCGTGCTCACCATCATGTGCGGCGGCGACCCGGCCACCTTCGACGAAATCAAGCCGGTCATCATGGCCTACGGCCGCATGGCTCAATGCCTGGGCCCGGTAGGCGCCGGACAACTGGCCAAGATGGTCAACCAGATCTGCATCGCGGGACTGGTGCAGGGCCTCGCGGAAGGCGTCAACTTCGGCATGGCCGCAGGACTCGACATGAAGCAGGTGCTGGAGGTCATCTCCAAGGGCGCCGCCGGTTCCTGGCAGATGGAAAACCGTGGCAAGACCATGGTCGACGGCAAGTTCGACTTCGGCTTCGCGGTGGACTGGATGCGCAAGGACCTGGGGTTATGCATCGACGAGGCCAGGCGCAACGGCGCCCCGCTGCCGGTCACGGCCCTGGTTGACCAGTTCTACGGCGACGTGCAGCAGATGGGCGGCCGGCGCTACGACACCTCCAGCCTGATCAAGCGCCTGGCGAAGAAATGACATGACAGGCGAGTTCACCATCACCGATGTCAAGGCGTATGCCACGTCGTTTCCGTTGCCCAAGGAGGGCAACGTGCGACTGGGCATCGGACGTGCGGTCAAGAAGGATGCCGTGGTCGTCAAGGTGACGACCGCCGGTGGGCTGGTGGGCTGGGGCGAATCGCACCATGCCCGCGCGCCTTCGACCATCGCCAAACTCGTCGAGACCACCCTCAGGATGCTGGTGGTGGGAGAAGACGCCTGCGACGTGCAGGGCATCTGGAGGAAGATCTACATCAAGCAGCTGGCCAGCCACGGGCTGGGCGCAGGCACCGCGATGGCCATGAGCGGCATCGACATGGCGCTGTGGGACATCCGCGGAAAGGCCACGGGCTGGCCGCTCTACAGGCTACTGGGCGGCAAATCGAGACCGGTGGCCGCCTACGCAGGCGGCATTTCGCTCGGTTTCCAACCCCCCGCCGAACTGGTCGACGAGGCGCGGACGCACCTCGAAGCGGGCTACAAGGCGGTCAAGCTTCGCCTGGGTGACAACCCGAGGGACGACCTTGCCCGCGTCGCCGCGATCCGCAGGGCGTTCGGCGATGAGCTCGTGATCCTCACCGACGCCAACATCGGCTACAGCGTCGCCGACGCGCGCGCGGTGATGCCGGGACTCGATGCCAGCGGCGTGGCGTGGCTCGAGGAGCCGTTTCCGGCGCATGACTACCGCAGCTACCGCGAAGCCAAGGCGTTTGGCCGGGTGCCGCTGGCCGCCGGCGAAAACCACTACACCCGCTTCGAGTTCTCGCGCCTGATCGACGAGGGGATCGTCACCATCCTGCAGCCCGACCTGTCGAAAACCGGCGGCGTCACGGAGGTCATGAAGATCGCCGCGATGGCCTCTGCGCACAAGCTGCCGGTGCATCCGCATACCTCGATGACGGGCCTCAACATGGCGGCCTCCATCCACGTCCTGGCTGCGCTCGACGACCCCGGCTACTTCGAGGGCGACGTGTCGAAGAACAACCTGTTTCGCGACACCATGGTCAGCCCCGCCCCCTATACGGTGGACACCGGCGGCAATGTGCACCCCCTCGAAGGCCCGGGGCTCGGGCTTGAAGTCGATGAGGACTTCCTCATCGCGCATCCGGTCATTGAAGGCCCGAGCTACGTCTAGCCGGCACACACCACACCGAGAAATGGGAAGAACAGAAATGCGTGATCGCCGGAAACTCGCTGCAAGCCTGGCCGCCTGGGCCGCAGGCATGTTCGCCGCGCTTGGACCAATGCCGGCGCCGGCCCAATCGTTTCCATCCAAACCGATCAAGATCGTCGTGCCCTTCACGCCCGGCGCTTTCAACGACACGCTCGGCCGCACCCTGGCGGGCGAGTTTGCCAAGGGGTTTTCCCCCGGGTCCCACGTGGAGAACAAGCCGGGCGCCGGCACCGTGATCGGCACCGACTTCGTCGCCAAGTCGGCAGCCGACGGCCACACCCTGCTGGTGGTGGCCTTCCCGTTCGCGCTCATCAACAGCCTGCACGCACAGTCACGGATCGACGTGACCCGGGACTTCGCCGCGCTCGCCTGGGTGGGCGCCACGCCCAACCTGCTGGTGGTCAACCCGAATTCGCCCTACCGGTCGGTCAAGGACGTGCTCGCGGCAGCCAGGGCCGCCCCGGGCAAGATTGCCTATGCCTCGACCGGCAACGGCACCTCCAACCACCTTTCGATGGAGCTTTTCAAGACGATGGCCGGCGTCGACCTGACGCACATCCCGTACAAGGGCAGCGCGCCCGCCGTCACCGACCTGATCGGCGGGCAGGTCCAGGCCATGTTCGACAACGTGCCGAACGTGATCCAGCATGTGAAGGCCGGCCGCCTGCGCGCGCTGGCGATCACCACGCCGAAACGCGCGCCCGCCATGCCGGAGATTCCCACCGTCGACGAGGCCGGCGTACCTGGGTATCAGGTGTCGGTGTGGTTCGGTGTGGTTGCGCCGGCGGCCACGCCGAAGGATGTGGTGGCACGCCTGAATGCGGAGATCAACCGCGTCATTGCCCTGCCCGATGTGCGCGAACGGTTCAGCCAGTCGGGCATCGACATCGTCGGCGGCGCGCCCGAGATGTTCGACCGGCACATCCGCGAGCAGGTCGTGACCTGGGCCAAGGTCGTCAAGGACGCCAATATCCGCGCCGACTGATTGCCAGGAACGCCGCTGCGAACAGGCCTGCCCTCGCTTGGCGGTGAATGCCCCGCGCCCGCGCGCCGGATGAAGGAGCGCCGCGCCGGCATGCTTGCCCTCGGGGCTTCGCCCCGGCGGTAAAATCTGCACTGATCCAGCCTTTGTGCATTCCATGTCCGCCGACAGCCCTGCCAGCAATTTTCTTCGCACCATCATCGACGGCGACCTCGCCCGCGGCACCTATGCCGGGCGCGCCTGGAGCGGGCGGCCCGGCCCGGCCAGGGTGCAGCAGGGCGCGCCCGTGGACGCGGCGAAAATCCGCACCCGCTTCCCGCCGGAGCCCAACGGCTACCTGCATGTCGGCCATGCGAAGAGCATCTGCCTGAATTTCGGGCTGGCGCGCGACTATGGCGGCGTATGCCACATGCGTTTCGACGACACCAATCCGGAGAAGGAAGACCAGGAATACGTCGATGCCATCCTGGAGGCCGTCTCCTGGCTGGGCTTTTCCTGGGAGGGTTTCGGGAACAGCCATCTCTATTTCGCGAGCGATTACTTCGACGTCATGTATGAGGCCGCCGAACGCCTGATCGATGGCGGGCATGCCTATGTGGATGAACAGAGCGCCGATGAAATGCGCGCCAATCGCGGCACCCTCACCGAACCCGGCAAGCCCAGCCCGTTCCGCGACAGGCCGGTCGCCGAGTCGCTGGCGCGCTTTCGCGAAATGCGCGAAGGCAGGCATGCCGAAGGCAGCATGGTGCTGCGCGCGAAGATCGACATGGCCTCGCCCAACATCAACCTGCGCGACCCGGCGATCTACCGCGTGCGCAAGGCTTCGCACCATCGCACCGGGGACAAATGGTGCGTCTACCCCATGTACACCTTCGCGCATCCGATCGAGGACGCGCTCGAGCGCATTACACACTCGATCTGCACGCTGGAGTTCGAGGACCAGCGCCCCTTCTACGACTGGCTGCTGCTGCGCCTGGCCGAAGGCGGCCTGCTGCAGCAGCCCCTGCCGCATCAGCATGAGTTCGCGCGCCTGAACCTCACCTACGTGATCACCAGCAAGCGCAAGCTCAAGCAGCTGGTCGACGAGGCGCACGTGACCGCATGGGACGACCCGCGCATGCCCACCATCGCAGGCCTGCGCCGGCGCGGCTACACGCCCGAGTCGATTCGCCTTTTCTGCGAGCGCATCGGCGTGTCCAAGGCCGACTCCTGGATCGATTACTCGACCCTGGAGATCGCCCTGCGCGATGACCTTGATCCGAAGGCCGCGCGCGCCATGGCGGTGCTGGACCCGCTCAAGCTCAGGATCACCAATTGGGCCGATGTGTTCGGCGACGCCGCGCATGTGGAGACCTGCGTGGCGCCGGTTCATCCGCAGCAACCGGAGCGCGGCGAGCGCGCGTTCAGTCTTGCCAGCGAGATCTGGATCGAGCGCGACGACTTCGTCGAGTCGCCGCCCAAGGGCTACTTCCGCCTGTTTCCAGGCAACAAGGTACGCCTCAAGTACGGCTACATCATCGAATGCTCGGGCTGCGAGAAAGATGCCGGCGGCAACGTGACCACGGTGCTCGCCAGGCTGATCGCCGACACCAAGAGCGGAACCCCCGGCGCCGCGAGCGTCAAGGTCAAAGGCGTGATCACCTGGGTCGGCACGCGCGACGCGCTGGCCGCCGAGGTGCGCCTGTACGAGCGGCTCTTCAACGATCCGCAACCCGACGCCGGCGGCAAGGACTTCACGACCTCGCTCAACCCCGCCAGCCTCAGGGTCGTCCAGGCGTTCGTCGAACCATCGCTGGCCGCGGCGCGGGCGGAACAGCGCTTCCAGTTCGAGCGCCACGGCTATTTCGTGGCCGACCGGCGCGACCACGCCGCGGGCAGGGCGGTATTCAACCGGATCGCCGGCCTCAAGGACTCGTTTGCGAAATAGGGTCCTCAGTGCCCGGCCGAACCGAGCGCCCGCATCCTAGCGAGGTGTCGGGCGACGTCCTGGGCGGCAAGCTTGTCTACCTGCCCGATCAGCGTTTCGTTCACCGGCGCGATGCCGCACAGTCCCAGGATGTTGCGCTCCAGGGATTTCACGCTGTGGGCCCTGAAGTACCAGCGATAGACAAGCGCGGGCATTCCCATGGTCACGACCAGGCGGGCCGAGCGCCCCGCCAGCGCCTTCTCTCCCACCGGGCTGCCGGGCAGCGGCCGGACCGCGAAACCGGGCCGCAGCACCTGTTCGAAAAAGCCCTTGGTCAGCGCCGGCATGTCGCCCATCCAGAGCGGAAAGAAGAGCACCAGGTGATCGCACCAGCCGATATCGGCCTGGGCCGGCTGCAAGGTGGCCGGCAACAGGCCGCGTTCCCATGCCTCCCGGGTGCGCAGGATCGGAAAATCGATGCTCGCCACGTCGACGCGGCGCACCTGTCGGCCGCTCGCTACCGCGCCTTCGGCGTACGCGCCCTCCAGGGCGTGGCACAGATGCGAGGCGAGCCTGTCCGGATGCCCCTGTATGAGCAGGATTCGCTTGCGTTCGCCCATCGCGGTCCTCCTGGAATCAGCTTCGGGCGCATGTTCTCACCGCGGCGCCGCTCGACGCTTGATCTGGCGCAAGCAGGTTCCCGTTCGAACCTCGCCGTCGCATTGGATCGGCTAGCATAGGCCCGATGAAAATCCAATTCCTGGGCGCGGCCCGCGAAGTCACCGGTTCGTGCTACCTGGTCGAGGACGGCGAACTGCGGTTCCTGGTCGATTGCGGCATGTTCCAGGGCGGGCGCGAAGCCCGCGCCAAGAACATGGGCGCCCTCCGTTTCGATCCGCGCAAACTCGCCTTCGTGCTGCTCACCCATGCGCATATCGACCATAGCGGGTTGATTCCGCGCTTGGTCGCGCTGGGTTTCCGCGGCCCGGTCTATTGCACGCGCGCCACCGCGGCCCTGCTCGAAATCATGCTGCCCGACAGCGCGCATGTCCAAGAAATCGAAGCCACCTGGCAGAACCGCCGCAAGCATGTTTCCGGGCGCTTCAGCCGGCAGGACTTGGCGCCGCTCTACACCGTCAACCAGGCGCTGGTGTCGCTGGAACAACTCCAGCCGTTCGACTACGAGAGCGCGTTCCAGCCGGCCGAAGGCGTGGAGGTCACCTTCCACGACGCGGGCCACATTCTCGGCTCGGCCATCGTGGCCATCGATCTGGCCACGGATGCGGGCAAGCGCCGTCTGGTGTTTTCCGGCGACCTCGGGCAGCCCGAGCGGCCCCTGATGAACGACCCGACGCCGGTCGCCTCGGCCGATGTGCTGTTGATCGAGTCCACCTACGGCAACCGTTTGCACCGGACCCTGAGCGATACCGAGGAAGAACTGGTGCGGGCGGTTACCGAAACCTTCGCGCGCGGCGGCAACGTGGTGATCCCCGCGTTCGCCGTCGGGCGCACGCAGGAAGTCATCCACGTGCTGGCGGACCTGGTGCGCCGCGGCCGCCTGCCCAACCTCACGGTGTTCGTCGATTCCCCGATGGCGACCGCGGCGTCGGCGGCTACGCGGCGCTTCAACAAGTTGCTCGATGCCCAGGCCAGGGAGGTGGCCGCGTGGATCGCCGGCCACGGGACGCAATTCAACCTGCGCTATACGGCGACCGTCCGCGAATCCATGGCCATCAACCAGCTCAAGGGCGGCGCGGTGATCGTCGCCGCCTCGGGCATGTGCAATGCCGGCCGCATCCTGCACCACCTCGCGCAGAACCTGCCCCGACGCGCGTCATCGATCCTGATCACCGGTTTCCAGGCCGAGGGCACGCTGGGCAGGCGCCTGGTGGACGGTGCCCGTGAAGTCGGTCTGCTGGGCGAGCGCGTGCCCGTCAAGGCGCGCATCTACACCATTGGCGGGCTGTCGGCCCACGCCGATCAGCAGGGCCTGATGCGCTGGCTCAAAGGCTTCACCAGGGCGCCCGGCCGCATCTTCGTCGTGCATGGGGAGCACGCCACGGCGCTGGATTTCGCGGCGCGCGTGTCGTCTTCGCTGGGCTGGTCGAACGTAGGCGTCCCCGTGCAGGGGGAAGTCCACGTCATCGACTAGGCGCGGGCAGGCCGCAGGGACTGCCCGTCTGCCGCCAACAAGAAGCCTGCGCTGCAAGAAGCGGCCGAAAAAAAAGCCGCCCGATGGGCGGCCTTTTTTTCGGCGGTACGCCTGCGTCGGCGCTCAGGCGCGCTTGATCTTCTCGAGCATCTTGAACGTGCCCTTGGGCGCACCTGCGAACATGCGCTTGAAAACCTTGGAGAGGCAACGACGCTCGAGCGTGTTGCGGCGGACGCGTTTACGTTCGGCCATGATGGAAGTCCCGGAAAATTAAAGTCCCGTAGTATACCGCTGCGCCGGTGGCTCGGGAACGCGGCACCGTCTTTGTAAGCACGGGTAATCCCTGTGAACCGGGCGGCATCGAATCCGTTCCAAGGCATGGGGCGCGGCATGTCCCGCACATTGAAAGGAACCACCTGATGCAAACCCACGGCACCCTAGCGACCCGAACGCAACCCGGGCAGGCACCGGGTTTCCTCATGCTGGCGCTGTGCGCGCTTGCCGCCATGCTCATTGCCGCGCCCGGCATCGCGCAGGAACCGCCCGACGCGACCATCAAGCGCGCCGTGGCCGAGGTGACCAGCGCCATCGACGCGGATCGCGAAGTGCGCAGCGGAAACCGGCAAAGAATCACCGCGCTCATCAACGCCAAAGTGCTGCCGTATCTTGACGTGCAGGCCATGACCCGCGCGGCGCTCGGGCGCCACTGGAGCCGTGCCACGCCCGAGCAACAGAAAGCCCTGGTAGGCGAGTTCAGCCGGCTGCTGATCAACACCTACGCCGGGGCGTTTGCCGCCTATCGCCCGGAGACGATCGTGGAGTATCGCCCGCTGCGCATGCAAGCGGGCGACACCACGGCGGTGGTGCGGTCAACCGTGAAGGCCCCGGGCGGCGATCCGATTCAGCTCGACTACTACATGGAACTGGCCGGCAGCGCCTGGAAGGTGACCGACATCAACGTGCTGGGCGCCCGGCTGGTGGAAACCTACAAGAACCAGTTCAACGGCGCGATCGCCGCCGACGGACTGGACGGGCTGATCAGGAAACTCGCCGAGCGCAACCAGGCCATCGAGGCCCGCGGCAAGACATGAGCGCCACGCCCTCCTAGAGCCGGATGAAGTGCTCGCGGTAGTACTTGAGTTCCTCGATGGACTCGTAGATGTCGGCCAGGGCCTCGTGCTTGCCGTGCTTGGTGAGCCCCTTCGCCAACTCCGGCCTCCAGCGCTTGACCAGTTCCTTGAGCGTGGACACATCGAGGTTGCGGTAGTGAAACCAGGCCTCCAGTTCCGGCATGCCGCGTGCCAGGAAGCGGCGGTCCTGGCAGATCGAATTGCCGCACATGGGCGAGCTGCCCTTGGGCACATGAAGCCTGAGGAAGTCGAGCATGCGCAATTCGACCGCACGCTCGTCGAGCGCGGATGCCTTGACCTTGTCGATCAGGCCCGACTTGCCATGCGTTGCCTTGTTCCAGTTGTCCATGCCGTCGAGGGTGGCATCGGATTGATGCACCACCAGCACCGGCGCCTCGGCCACGGTATTGAGCTGGGAATCGGTGATGACGATCGCCACCTCGATGATCCGATCGCTGTCCGGCAAGAGGCCGGTCATTTCCATGTCGATCCAGATCAGGTTGTTTTGGTCTTGGGGCATCGGTTGGGTGATAATCCTCAGGCTGACATCGATTGTCGCACACGCCCCCGGGTTTCCCTCTGATGAATGCCTTCACCCTCGTCTTTGCAGCCGCCGCCCTGGCCTCGCTCGCGCTCACGCTGTGGCTGGCCTCGCGCCACGCGGCGCATGTGCTCGCCCACCGGCCAGCCGTGCCCGGCGAATTCGCCGACAGCATCACCCTCGCGGCGCACCAGCGGGCAGCCGACTACACCGTTGCCAAGACCCGCTTCGGCATGCTCGAAAGCGTCGTCGACACGGCGCTCCTGTTCGCGCTCACGCTCGGTGGCGGACTCAACCTGCTGGCGGCCGCCGTGGCACCGATCCCGGCCGGCTACGGCCGCGAAATCGCGCTGATCGGCGCGGTCGTCCTGGTGACGGGCCTTGCCGGCCTGCCCTTCACCTGGCATCGCACCTTCGGCATCGAGGCCCGCTTCGGCTTCAACCAGATGACGCGCGCCCTGTTCGTGACCGACGCGGTCAAGGGCGTGCTGCTCGGGGTCCTGCTGGGTGCGCCCCTGGTGCTGGCGATCCTCTGGTTCATCAACAGCGCCGGGCCGTGGTGGTGGCTATACGCCTGGCTCGCGTATTGCGCATTCCAGTTGCTGGTGCTGTTCCTGTTTCCCACGCTGATCATGCCGCTGTTCAACAAGTTCACGCCCCTCGAGGAAGGCACGCTCAAGTCGGCCATCGAGCAGTTGCTGGCGCGCTGCGGGTTCAGGGCGGGCGGCCTGTTCGTGATGGACGGTTCGAAGCGGTCGCGCCACAGCAACGCGTTCTTTTCCGGCTTCGGCGCCGCCAAGCGCATCGTGCTGTTCGACACGCTGATCCAGAAACTGGCGCAAAACGAAATCGAGGCGGTGCTGGCCCATGAGCTCGGCCACTTCCGCCACAAGCACATCGTCAAGCGCATCGCCATGGCCTTCGCGGTGAGCCTGGCGTTCTTCGGCATCCTGGGGCTGCTGATGCACCAGGCGTGGTTCTTCGCCGGCCTCGGCGTGGACGCCCGCAGCCCGGCGATGGCCCTGACGCTGATGGTGCTGGCGATGCCGGCCTTCACCTTCATGCTCACCCCGCTGATGAGTCTTTCCTCGCGCAAGCACGAATTCGAGGCCGACGCCTATGCGGCGCGCCAGACTTCGGCCGATGACCTGATCGGCGCGCTCACCAAGATCTACAACGACAACGCCGCCACCCTGACGCCGGACCCGCTGCATTCCGCGTTCTATGACTCGCATCCGCCGGCCTTCATCCGCATCGGCCGCCTGAAGGGGCTCGGCGCTTGATCAGCCCGCCGCCTGGCGCCTGCCGCAGGGGCCGCATGATTCCGCGCCGATGACCGAATCCGGCGCGGTGGTCGCGGTCTTCGGGCGGCGTTATGAAGTGGAAACCGACGCCGGCCAACGGCTCGACTGCGTGGCGCGCGGCAAGAAACGCGATGCCGCCTGCGGCGACCGCGTCGACGTCCGGCGCACCGGCCCGGGTCAGGCCGTGATCGAGGCCATCCTGCCGCGGCGCAATTTCCTGGAGCGTGCCGACCCCTACAAGCGCAAGGCGATCGCCGCCAATGCGGACCAACTGCTGGTGCTGGTGGCGGCCGACCCATGGTTCTCCGACGAATTCGTCACCCGCGTCCTGCTGCTCGCCCATGACGCCGGCCTGGAGGCGTTGATCGCGCTGAACAAGGTCGACCTGGCGGGCGCGCCGGCCGCGCGCCTGCGGCTGAAACCATTCGAGAATGCCGGCTATGCGGTGCTCGAAGTCGCCGTGCGGCCGCGCGATGCGGCGGGCGAAAAAACCGCGCCCGCCATCGGTACCGATCGCCTGCGCGAGCGCCTGGCCGGGCGCGCCACCGTGCTGGTGGGGCAATCCGGCATGGGAAAGTCATCCCTGGTCAATGCGCTGATTCCCGCCGCGCAGGCCGCAACCGGCGAGCTCTCGCAGGCGCTCGGCTCCGGCCGTCACACCACGACCTTCTCGCGACGCTATCGCATCGACGCCGACTCCACCCTCATCGATTGCCCCGGCATGCAGGAGGTAGGCGTGTTCAACCTGGATTTCGCGCGGCTGGTGGCCGGATTCCCCGACTTCACGCCCTTCCGGGGCCGCTGCCGTTTCGCCGATTGCCGCCATGATCGCGAGCCCGGCTGCGCGTTCGCCGGCGCCGCCGCGGCTGGACACATCGACGCCCGCCGCTTCGAACTCTTCTGCCGCCTGCGCGGCGAGATCGGCCCGGCCGCCCGCTGAGGAACGAGCGGCACCGCGCCCTGCTAGCTGACCCACTGGGCGATGGCCAGCATCACCAGCAGCATCAGCCACAACACCAGCGCGCGCCATACCAGGCCGACCGTGCTCGACAGGAAGCCCGCGTCGGCCTCTTCGCCGGTGCCGATTTCCGCGCGCTCGTCGATCGACAGGCCGGCCGGCGTCACGCCCTCCCTGAGCGGCTTGCCCAGCTTCACGCCGATGGCGCCGGCCCCGGCCGAGAGCACGATGCCCAGTGCCGGATCGCGCCAGTTCTGCGCCTGGTTGCGCCAGCAGTACACCGCGTCCTCGAAATTGCCGACGACGGCAAAGCCGGTGGCCGTCAGCCGCACGGGCAGCCAGTCGATGAGGCGAAACGCCGCGACGGCGAATTCACCGAAGTTTCCCTGCGCGCCGCCCGCTGCGCCCCCCCAGCGATTGCGCAACAGCAGCGCCAGCCGATACAGCACGGCCCCGGTCGGGCCCGGCAGGAAGGCGAACCAGAACAGCACGCCGAACACGTGGCGGTGCGAAGCCGAAAACGCCTCCTCGATGGCGAGGCGCGCGACCTCGACGCTGTTGAGATCGTCCGCCGGCCGCCCGCGCCACTGGCTGATCAGGCGTCGCGCGCGCGGCAAGTCGCCGTCGATGAGGGCGCGATGCACGTCGGTGAAATGATGGCTGAACTGGCGAAAACCCATGGTCAGATAAAGCACGCCCACGTTGAACGCCAGCGCGAGGAGCACGTTGATGCGGGCGAGGACAAGATAGATCGTCAGCGTGACCGCGGCGGCGCTCCCCATGGCAATGATCCACGCGATCTTGCCGTGCGAGCGCTCGCCCGTGTTGAGGGTCTGGCCGAGCAGGTCGATGCCGTAGTCCAGCGGACGCGCGATGCGGGAGCGGTCGTCCAGGGGGCGCAACTGCTCGATCAGGAGCGCAGCGATCAGGGCAAGGACGGTCATGACGCGGGCGAAGATAACACACGGCCGCGCTACAATTTCCGGCCCAGCGTCGTCTTCGCCACACACCATGGAAATCACGCCGCCCTACGGGTACAGCCGCATCGTGCCCCTGGAAAAGCATCACAGGGTTCTGCTGCCGGCGTCCGGTGCGGGCGCGGTGCCCGACTTCGCTCGACACATCAACGCCATGGCGATCTCCTTCTCGGAGTTCGCCATCGCGCAGCGCGACTACCCGATCGTGTTCGCCACGACCGACGCGGGCGCGAGCTTCGCGCCCCTGGCGATCCTGGGCGTGGCCGATGGCCAGAACCTGTTCGTCGAACCCGACGGCGGCTGGGTCGAAGGATGCTATGTGCCCGCCATCGTGCGTCGCTACCCGTTCTGCATTTCCCGCGTTTTCGTCGACGGTGTGGCCCAGGACCGGCGCCTGGTGTGCGTCGAAAGTTCCTGGATAGACGATAGCGGCATCCCCATGTTCGACGCCGCGGGCGCGCCCGGACCGGAATGGGCCGAGCGCGAGCGGCTCCTCTCCGAATACGAGAAAGACCTCGACGTCACCGCCCAGATGTGCGCCTATCTCAGGAAGCTCGACCTGCTCAAGCCGCTCACCATGCAGGTCAAGAGCGGCGACCGGTCCGCCCTGACGATGCAGGGCATGCACTGCATCGACGAGGCGCGGTTCGCGCAACTCAAGGCCGCCAGCCACAAGGCGCTTGCCACCCGGGGCCTGGCCGCCCGCATCTACGCGCACCTGTTCTCGCTTGCCAATTTTTCGCGCCTGGTCGACCGCGCGATGGCGCGCGAAGCGCGCCGCAAGGCCGCCGCGCGGGAATAGCCGCCGTGCCGCGCGCGACTCAGGCGCGCATGAAGTGGTAGAAATTGCGCAACATCGCCGCCGTCGCCCCCCAGATGAAATGACGCCCGTAGGGCATGGCATAGAAATGCCGCGTGCGGCCCTCCCATGGCCTGCTGCGCTTCTGATGATTCGCCGGGTCGAGGATGAAGTCCAGCGGTACTTCGAACGCCTCGGCGACTTCGTTTGCGTCGAGCGCGAGTTGCAGCGGCGCTTCAATCAGCGCCACCACCGGCGTGACCTCGTAATCGGTGACCGTGTAGTACTTCGGCAGATGGCCGATCACCTCGACCCGCTCGCGCGCCAGGCCGATTTCCTCAGCGGCCTCGCGCAAGGCGGTGTCGGTGGCATCGACATCGCGTTCCTCTGCGCGACCACCGGGAAAGCTGATCTGGCCGGCATGGTTCTTGAGGTGCGACGTGCGCCGGGTCAACAGCAGCGACAGGCTGGCGCCGTCGACGATGGGAATCAGCACAGCGGCGCGGCGGTAACTGCGCCCCGGCGTGAGTACGCCATCCTCGAACTGCTGGTCACCCAGCATCTCGCGGCGCCAATCGCGGTCGTCCCGGAAGCGCAGGCGCAATGCCTGCGCCGAAAGATCGCTTACCGGGGCTAGACCCGCGTTGTAGAGCGCCGGATCGAGCACCTCGATCGCGGCGGCCTCCTCGGTGGTGATGGTGTTGCGCGCGGCCGGGCCGGTCATGGAATGGGTGCGGGGATGATCGAAGCCCGCGGAGTTTAACCCGCCCGCAGGCAGGTCGGCCGGCTAGAACGAGGTGCGGCGGCGGTACTGCTCGGCCTCGCGCAACGTTGCAAGCTTCAAGGTGTTGTCGAGCTTGAACACGCCGGCGCCCGCCGTCTCGACCTCGCGCACTTCGATCTCGGCATGGCACCTGGCGCATGCCGCCAGCCACTGCCCGGCGAACCGGTACGGCACGCCTAGCGGAGCGGTGGCGCAGATCGGACAATTCAGTGTACTCATCCCGGACTTCCTCCTCTAGCCTCGCTGCGCCCGCCAAGCCTAGATGTCCCCGATGGGCTTGGCACGAAGCACATTTGCTCCGGCGGGCGGGGCGTGGGCCGCAGTGCCCTTGACGCAAAATCCGGATGCCTTCCCTTGCGCGCTTCCGACGGGCTCGACTTCGGTCTCGAACAGGCATTGCGTGCATAGCGCATACCAGGCACCGGCAAGCATGCGCGGCGGCTTGAGGATCGCCGATTTGCAGGTAGCGCAGGTCAGGTGCGACATCAATGAATCTCCGGGGTTCCGTTGCGCGTCCAGCGGCGTTACCGCCGTGCCGATTGAGCGCAACGTCGCGTAGTTGACCTGTATTAACGGCGCGGTCGCGGAATAATTGACGGGGAAGCTGCGGTCGACCCGGCAAACCCCTTGATGGCTCGTCGCAGCAGCCAGGTTCAAGGAACCCGCGCCGTTCAGGCTGGGTGCCGTCGCGCCGTCCGGCGCGCCCACCTCGCGGCGGGCGCCTGCCACTCCAGCACACCGTAGGGCCGCCGCGTACCCGGCTGGTACAGGTCGGCGGTGCGCTCGAGCACCGCCTGCGGCGGCACACACCAGTCGTCCCTGGCCGCCATGGTGTCCACCTGCGTGCGGCAGGCCAGTTCCAGGTTGTACATCAGGTTGAAGGCCTCGCCGGCGGACGGGCCGCAAGTGAGCAGGCCGTACAGATTGATCAGCAGGTGATCAGGCGTGCCCGGGATGCGCAGGGTGATGTGGTTGTAGATCAGGTCGGTCATGCCGTAGCGGTCGACCAGCCGATAACAGGCCGCCAGGTCGCAGCGCGCCTGCCATTCCTCCGGGCTTACCTATTCCCTGATGCTGCGAAATGCGGTGTCGTAGTTCATGCGCCCGTCGTCCCTACTCCCTGGTGTTGGTGCTGGCGGTCCGCCGGAGGCCGCCAGCCCGGCGCCGCACAGTCTGACACAAGCGCCCGCACTTGTTTATCATCGATTCAAGAGCGGTTTTGGCGCCGCAGACGCCGGCGCGACGACCCATAACGAAAAGCAGAAGGGACGCAGGCATGGAGATCACGATTCCCAACCCGATCATGGCGCGCATGCGCGCCGGCGATGCGGCCCTGGGCATGACGGTGCGGCTGGGCCATTCCGGGGATATCGCGCGCATTGCCAAGGCGACCGGCCACGATTTCATCTTCATCGACGGCCAGCACTCGCTTTTCAACCTGGAAACCATCGGCCACATGGCGCAGACCGCGCTGGCCTGCGGCATCGCGCCGCTGGTCCGCGTCCGGAGCGTGCACGACTTGGACGTGCCGCTGCTGCTCGACAACGGCGCCACCGGCATCATCTTCCCCGACGTCAACAACGCCGAGGAAGCGCGCCACGCGGTCAACGCCGCCAAGTTCGCGCCGGTCGGCAAGCGCTCGGTGTGCGGCGGCTACCCGCATTTCGATTTCCGCCCGGTACCGCTGAAGCAGAGCGTGCCCGCCCTGAACGACGCGGCCCTGGTGGTGTGCATGATCGAAACCCTCGAAGGCCTCGAGAACGTCGAGGCGATCGCCGCGGTCGAAGGCGTCGACGTCGTTCACGTCGGCAGCAACGACCTGCTGGTCAACATGGGCAAGCCGGGCCAGTTCGACGACCCCGCCATCATCGCGGCGCAGGATCGCGCCATCGCCGCCGCAAGGGCCCATGGCAAGTTCGCCGGCTGCGGCGGCAATCGCGATGTGGCACGCCAGGCCGCCGCGGTACGGCGCGGCGCGCAGTTCGTCACCACGCAGACCGATATCGGCTTTCTCATGGCCGCCGCCACCCAGTGGACCCAGGGCATCCGAGACGCGCTGGCGAAGTAGGCCCGTGCCGGTGGCGGGCGACCCCGAAGCGATGACGCGCGAAACGCGCCTGCGCGAAGGCGTGCCGATCCCGCCATCGCTGGCGGAGCCGCTGCGCAAGGTGTGCGAGAACTGCGGCGCCCCCTTCCTGCTGGGCTAGGATCAATCCATGCAATCCCTGATCGTCCTCCTCGCCGCGCTCGCGGCGCTGGCCGCGCCCTACCAGGCCCGCGCGGCGGACCCCTACCCTGCCAAGCCGATCCGCCTGATCATCCCGTTTCCGCCGGGGGGCAGCAACGACGTGGTCGGCCGGGTCATCGCCACGCAGCTCGGCGAGCGCCTCCACAAGGAACTGGGCTCGATCGCGCAGACCGCCGACATGCAAAAGCGCTTCGAGGCCGAGGCCGTCGAGGCGGTGCAGATGAGCGCGTCCGATTTCGCGCAATACATCGAACGCGAAACCGTGAAATGGACGCGCGTGGTCAAGGAGGCCGGCATCAAGGCCGAGTGACGCCGCCAAACCCGGAACGAACGCAGATGACGAACACGGTTCGCCGTCTGCGCGGGACGCGAGCATGGCCCGGCGCGCAGGCAACGTGCATCCTCAGCCTCGGCCGGGCCGGCGCCACCATGCCTGCGGCCGTGGGCGTCAATCCAGTGTCACCCAGCGCTTGTCCTCGAAGGTGTAGCTTTTGCGCGCAAGCGGCGGCGTCACCGTCCACGACAGCGCATGCTTGCCGTCCGGCAGGGTGCGATACGAGAAATCGTTCGAGGCCAGGGTGTAGCGCGCCAGCGGGATGGAAGACATGAAATCCGGCACCACCTGCTCCAGGTTCTGCGGGAACTGGCCGTGCCTGGCCGCGTAGGCCTCGACCGCCTTGACCAGTTCATCCGCGCGCTGGGTGCCCACCTGCCGGTTGAATATGAACAGGACCATGATGCCCACCACCGCGAGCAGATAGAGCGCGACCTTCTTGATGCGAAACGCACGCAGAGGGCGATCTTTCCAGGCCAGCGCGATCATGGGTATGCGCACCAGCACCGTCCAGCCGAACAGCAGGACGGCGAACCCGAACTGGCCCAGGCAGATGCCGTCGATGGCGAAGAGCAGCGCCGCGAACCGCCATGAATCGCGTATCGAGTACAGCGGCGCTTCGAGCGGAGCGGCGGCCGACTGCCGGTTTTCGGCAGCCGCGGTCATGCCCGCCTCCGCCAATCCGGGGCAGGCGTGTCGACAAGGAGAATCGGGCGCATGGTGGTTCGGGGCTTGGAATGGGGCGGATCGCAATCCTTGGAATGGCGGATTATGCGCTCTCCGGGCATGCGGGCGCAGGCGGCGTCTTCATCACGGGCGCCCCTTCACTCCGCCCGGATGCCCTGCTCGCGGATGACCCTGCCCCAGCGCGCCTCGTCGGCCGCGATCAGCGCCGCGAGTTCCTCGGCGCCGCCACCGAGCATTTCATTGCCGCCACGCACGACCTCCTGCTGTATCAGGGCGGGGTCTTTCAGGGCCTCGCGCAGGGCCGCGTTCAATCGGGCGACGACCGCCGGCGCCATTCCGGCCGGACCGAACAGGCCCACCCAGCCCTGCGCATCGAAGCCCGGCATGCCCTGCTCGGCAAGCGTCGGCACGTTCGGCAGGGCGGCCGAGCGCTTTGGCGAGGTCACCCCGATGGCCACGACCCGCCTGTCGCGCACCCAACCCGCCCCGCTGGAGACACCCGAAAACATCAGCGCGACCCGCCCGGCAATCACGTCCGGGGCGGCAAGCGCGGCGCCCTTGTAGGGAACGTGCAGAATGTCGATCTTCAGCACGCTCTTCATGTATTCGCCGGCGAGGTTATGCATGCTGCCCGCCCCCACGCTCGCATAGCTGAGCGCGCCGGGCTTGGCCTGCGCGGCGCGCACCACATCCTGGAGGCCGGCCAGCCCGCTGGCATTGGATGCGACCAGGATGAGGGGCAGCTTGGCGACGCTGCCGACCGGCGTGAACGAGCGCTGGGAATCGAAGTTCATCGGCCTGAAATGCGGCGACACCGTGAGCGGGCCTGAATCCACCAGCCCGATGCTGTAGCCGTCCGGCTCGGCCTTGGCCACCAGTTCCGCCGCCAGGGCCTGCGCCGCGCCGGGACGGTTTTCCACCACCACCGGTTGCCCGAGCGCCTTGCCCATCGGCGCCACCATGGCGCGCGCCAGCGCATCGATGGTGCCGCCGGGCGGAAAGCCCACGATGAGACGGATCGACCTGGTGGGCCAGGTCTCTTGCGCCAGCGCGGTGCCGGCAAGCGCCGGGTGTAGCGCCGCAAGCGTGCACAGCAAGGCGCGCAGGCGATTTGTCAGCACGGTTCCGAACGTTGTGGGTCGACGGTTCATGGGCTGCAACTGGTAGGGCGTGTTGGACTCGAACCAACGACCAAGGGATTATGAGTCCCCTGCTCTAACCGACTGAGCTAACGCCCCGGACCATGCAAAGGCTGCGGATTCTAACAGGGCGCCACATCGCCTCCCGAACAGACAGGCTCAATGCGAGGGCGGCGCCACCAGGAAGCGCACTTCGGGCGGCACGGGTCCCCGGTGGAAGCGCGCCACCATGGCCTCGCGATGGGCGTCGTCGCGCGAGATGCGGTGATACAAGCGTTGCTGCTCGTCCCATGAGGAGAGCAGGAAGGTTTCCACATGCCGCCCGGGCCGCGCGACGTCCTCGAAGACGCCCCACTGGTACGCGCCGTCTCGGAGCCTTTCCAGGGAAAGGTCGCGCAGCAGGCCGAGAAACGCCTGCCTGTGCGCCGGGTCGACGTCGTATTCGATCGAGACCAGCACCGGCCCGCGCCCGGGCGCGACCGCTTCATGCACCTGCGGCTCGGGCCACCAGTGCAGCGCGGGCGTGAGGTCGGGCGGCTGGTCGGGCAGCGGCGTGCGGCTGAAAGCGACGACGCCCAGCGCAGCGCACGCGGCGGCGGCGCCCAGCGCGTGGCGGGTGGTGGCGTGATCGGCCACCCATCCCCAGACCAGGCTGCCGACGGTCATGGCCCCGGCGAACACCATGAGGTAGATCGCCATTCCGCGCCCGCGCATCCAGTCCGGCAGGTGGGCCTGGGCGGAGACGTTGGCCACCGTCAGGCCGGCCAGCCACGCGGCGCCGATGGCCACCGCGATGGCCGCGGCGACCCACGCATTGGGCGCATAGGCCAGGGCAACGAGCGCCGCGCCTGACAGGCCGAGTGCCAGGCGATACGCATTGTCCTGGGTGAGCTTGCGGCGCAGCCAGGGCAGGGACAGCGCGGTGATGACCGTGCCGATCCCGATGGCCGCCAGCAGGTTGCCGTACACGCCCGGTGAGCCCGCCAAGTCGCGGCGGACCAGCACCGGCAGCAGGGTCCAGTAGGCGCTGGCGATGAAAACAAACACCGCCAGCCGCACCAGCACGCGCCGCAACACCGGTGCGTGGCGCACGAAGCGCAGTCCGGCGGCCATGGCGCCGGGAAAGCTCTCGCGGGCCGCCTGCGTGACCGGCTGGCCCGCCGCCTTCCACCACAGGAACGCGGCAACGACAACCACGTACCCGAGCGCATTGGCGAAAAACGCCGCCGCCGTGCCCAGCCCCGCGACCAGCAAGCCTGCCAGCGCCGGACCGACCGCGCGCGAGAGATTGAGACCCATGCCGTTCAGGGCCACCGCTTGCTCCATCTGGTGCCGCGGCACCAGCAGCGGCACCAGGGATTGCTGGGTGGGCTGCAGCAGCGCCGATCCGATGCCGGTCAGGAATATCGCCGCCACCAGCAGGCCGGGGGTGAGGCTCGAGGTGAGCGTGGCCACGCCGATCGCGACGGCGAGCGCGGCCAGCACCGCGTTGATGGACAGATTCAGGGCGCGGCGGTTGATCATGTCGGCCAGCGCGCCGGCCGGCAAGGCGAGCAGCATGACCGGCAGCGAGGAAGCGGCCTTGACCATGCCGACGGCCACCGATGAAAGCGACAGCGAGGTCATCAGCCAGGCGGCGGCCAGTTCGCGCATGGCCGCCGCGACGTTGCCCAGCAGCGTGGCGCTCCAGATCACCAGGAACGCCGGCTGGCCGAAAGGCGCCCAGAAGGAGACCGGCGCAACCGGCGCCGCCGTGCCGGCCGCAGGCAGGGAAGTGTGTGGTGTTGGCTTGTGCATGGCGCAGGCACATTATGCGACGTTGTGCGCCGGCGGCGCCCGCGGCACCTCCGGAGACGCTTCGCGGGGCCGCGCGCGTGAAGCAGATCGCGCTTTTCACCTTCGTTCGCATTTGCGCGTGAAGCCTGTCACATCGCCTGGATCATCGCGGTTGTGCGGTGCCTGCCTGCGGGCAAGCCAGGGGCGCGGCGCAAACCGGCGCGCCGCGCGGCCCGGGATGCCGCAAACCTCAGCGCGCGAACTGCCTGCGCTGGTAGAGATTGTTCGCCAACAGCGCGCCGATCACCAGCGCGGCGCCGGTCCATTCCTGCCAGCTGAAGCGCGCGCCTTCGAGATAACGGATGAAATAGGTTTCCACCGGCATCAGGTTGATGACCAGCATGGAGTTGAGGGGGCCGAGGCGCGCGTTGCCGTAGTTCCACAGGACCATCGCGAGCACCACCCCGGGGATGGCCAGAAACACGATATGCGGCGCCACGCTCAAGAATGCGCCGGCCTGCGGCAGCGGCACGGCACCGGCTGTCAGCGCCACCGCGGTCGCCGCGCAGATCGCCATGGCACCGAAAAGGCAGGTCAGCGCGGTGAAACGCAGCGCGCCGAAGCCGGGAAATCCGGACAGCATCAGCGTGTAGCAGATCCAGCAGCAGCAGCCCGACAGGACCATCAGGTCGCCCAGGAGCTTGGCCTCACCGGGGCGCACGCCGTGGCTTGCCACCACCAGCACCACGCCCGCAAAAGCCACCGCGATGGCGGCCAGGGTGAAGGTCGCTGGCCGCTTCCCGCCGAGCCGCCACTGCACCATGGCGGTGATCGAAGGCTGCAGCGCCACGATGATCACGGCGTGCTCGGGCAGCGTGTAGGACAAGCCGACGAACACCAGCAGGGGCGAACCCGCCATGCCGAGCACCCCGGCCACGACCAGCCGCCATGGGTGGGGCCCGAGCGACAGCGCGGCGCGCCCGCCGGTGGCCGCCGTCAGCGCCAGCAGGACCGAAGCGGCGAGGATGTAGCGCGCCGAGGTGAGGGTGTAGGGGTCGAGCGCGGCATAGGCCGCCTTGGCCACCGGAAACTGCGCCCCCCACAGGAGAACGGCCCCGAGCACGGCCAGGACGGCCAGGCCGACGTTGCGCGGACCGCTCAATCGAGACGGCCGTCGCGGCGCATCGCCGCCCGCGCGGCCGGACGCGACGGACAAAAAAACAGGCCCGCGCACTGGCGGGCCCGGATCAGGCGCGATGCCGTCTTCAATTGTTGTCTTCGAGGAAGCTCTTCAGGCGCTCGGAACGCGACGGATGGCGCAGCTTGCGCAGCGCCTTGGCCTCGATCTGGCGGATGCGCTCGCGGGTGACGTCGAATTGCTTGCCCACCTCTTCGAGGGTATGGTCGGTCGACATCTCGATGCCGAAACGCATGCGCAGCACCTTGGCCTCGCGCGGCGTGAGGGTGTCGAGGATGTCCTTGGTGACATCGCGCAGGCTCTCGTACATCGCCGCCTCGGCCGGCGCGAGCGTGTTGTTGTCCTCGATGAAATCGCCGAGATGCGAGTCATCATCGTCGCCGATCGGGGTTTCCATCGAGATCGGCTCCTTGCTGATCTTGAGGATCTTGCGGATCTTGTCCTCCGGCATCTCCATCTTGACCGCGAGCGTGGCCGGGTCCGGCTCGATCCCGGTTTCCTGCAGGATCTGGCGCGAGATCCGGTTCATCTTGTTGATGGTCTCGATCATGTGCACCGGGATGCGGATGGTGCGGGCCTGGTCGGCGATCGAGCGGGTGATGGCCTGGCGGATCCACCAGGTGGCGTAGGTCGAGAACTTGTAGCCGCGCCGGTATTCGAACTTGTCGACCGCCTTCATCAGGCCGATGTTGCCTTCCTGGATGAGGTCCAGGAACTGCAGGCCGCGGTTGGTGTATTTCTTGGCGATGGAAATCACCAGGCGCAGGTTGGCCTCGGTCATTTCGCGCTTGGCGCGACGCGCCTTGGCCTCGCCGGTGGACATCTGCTTGTTGATTTCCTTCAGGTCCTTCAACGGAATGCCGATCGTGTTGGTGAGATCGATCAGCTTCTGCTGCTGCTCCTGCACCGCCGGCACGAAGCGCGCCAGCGTGGCGCTGTAGGAATGGTCGGCATCGACCTCGCGCTGCACCCAGCGCTGGTTGGTCTCGTGGCCCGGGAACTCCTTGATGAAATGCGGCCGCGGCATGCCGGACTTGATCACGCACAGCTCCTGGATCGCGCGCTCGTGCTGGCGCACGCGGTCGACCTGGCCGCGCAGCATGTCGCACAGGCGCTCGACCATGCGGGCGGTGAAGCGGATCGACAGCAGTTCATCGGAGATCGCGTTTTGCGTGTCGATGTAGGGCTTGGTCTTGTATCCCTTGCGGGCGACGATGCCCTTCATCTTTTCATGCAGATGGAAGATGCGCGAGAAGATTTCCAGCGATTTCTGCTTCAACTCGGCCATCTGGGCGGCATTGGCCGCGCTGGCGGCTTCGCCATCGTCGTCTTCGTCGGCGTCGCCGACGGCATCGGCGTCATCGTCCTCCGCCTCCGCCTGGGCCAGCGCCGCGAGTTCCTCCTCGGTGGCGTTGGGATCGATGAGCCCGTCGACCAGTTCGTCGATGCGCATTTCGTCGCGCGAGATCTTGCCCGCCATCGCGAGAATCTCATCGATGGTGGTCGGGCAGGCGGCGATCGCCTGGATCATGTGCTTCAGGCCGTCTTCGATGCGCTTGGCGATCTCGATCTCGCCCTCGCGGGTGAGCAGTTCGACCGAGCCCATCTCGCGCATGTACATGCGCACCGGGTCGGTGGTGCGGCCGAATTCGGAATCCAGCGAAGACGCGGCCGCCTCGGCCTGCTCCTCGACGTCATCATCGGTGGTGGCCGTGGGCGCGTTCTCGTTGAGCAGCAGGGTCTCGGCGTCGGGCGCCTTGTCGTAGACCGCGATCCCCATGTCCGTGAACGTGGTGATGATCGCCTCGATCTGCTCGGCGTCGACCACGTCGTCGGGCAGATGGTCGTTGATCTCCGCGTAGGTGAGGAACGAGCGCTCCTTGCCCAGCTTGATGAGGGCCTTGAGCTTGTTGCGGCGCGCCTCGACGTCCTCGGCCGTGGGCGCCTGCTGCAGGAGCAGCATCTCGATGCGCTCGCGGTTGCGCCGCTCGGACCGGGCGCTCTTCTTGGTAGCCTTGGTGAGCTTGACCGCTTCGGCGGCTGCGGGCGCCGCTTCGGCGGGTGCGGCCGGCGCCTCCCGCGCAGGCTCGGCGGGCTTGGCGCCCTTCGCGGGTTTGGCGTCCTTGGCGGGGTTGCCCGCCGCGGCCGCCTTGGCGGATTTGACCTCCCTGGCCGCGGCCGGGGCGGGCGCAGGCTTCTTTGCCTCGACCGGCGGCGCTTTCCTGGCGTTGACCGGCTTGGCCGAAGCGCCGGACCTGGCCGAACTCGCGGCCTTCGACGAGGCGTGCGAACGCACCACGCCGGGTTTGGCCTGCGGCTTGGACGCTTTCTTGGCGGCAGGCTTGGCGGGCGTTCCCGCCTTCGGCTTGGAAACGGCTTTGGACGCGGGCTGTGCGGCGGATTTCTTGGCTGGCTTTGCGGCTTTGGTCATCTGTTTCGCGAGCTTGTGCGCTTTCCGGGGGGCGGCTTTGGGGAGGGGCTTCTTGGCCATGGTTGCCTCGCAAAGAATGGGCGCACCCGGCGTCCCGGGGTGCGATCAGGCGCGGTGCCCGCTTCGCATGAATCGGATACCGCGCGCCATGTCAGGGCAAATCGAATAAAGCCTTGAATTATAGCATTTTCACCGCTGCCCCGCTGCAATTTGGCGGGTTCAGGGACGCGGGTTCAGGGACGCCCGGCCGCGTCCTCGGCCATCAGGGCGGCAAACTCGGCGCGCGCGGCCGGATCATGGGCGACCTGGCCGATCAGTTCCGCGCGGCGACGTGCGCGCCATTGCGCCGCCAGGGTCGCCAGCGCATGCAGGAACTCGGCGCGCACGATATCGGGCGCCTTGTCGATTTCGAGCGCTTCGACCAGCGCGCGCCGCAGCATCGGTTCGACCGCTGACCCGGCGAATGATTCCATCAGCGAGGCCACCTGCGGCAATACCGGCGCCGCGACGATGGCGTCGATCACGTCGAGCACGGGCGAATCGGACGGGATGAAATGCCGGCCGGCGGCGACTTCCGGCAGGCGCGCCAGGCCGCAGTCGCGCGCGAGCAGCCGCAGCATGTGCTCGTCGAGCTGGGTGATCGCGGCACGCGGCGCGCGCCGCGGCGCGCTCCTGAGCACCGAGGCCTGCGGCTTGAGATCGCACAATCGCTCGACCTCGGCCGGCGTCATGTCGACCTGGTCGGCGACACCTTTGACCAGCCCGAGACGCAACGCGGGCGCCACCACCCGCTGCAGGTGCGGGCGCGCCGCGCTGACCAGGGCGGCGCGGCCTTCGGCCGAGGCCAGGTCCGCCTCCGCCTTGAGATGCTCGATCAGGAAGCGCGACAAGGGCATGGCCTCGGCTGCGCGCGCCTCGAACGCCTCGCGGCCGTGCGCGCGGATGTAGGTGTCCGGATCGTGCTCGGGCGGCAGGAAAAGAAACGCGAACAACTTGTCGTCGGCGGCCAGCGCCAGGCTGTTTTCCAGGGCGCGCCAGGCGGCGCGCCGGCCGGCGGCGTCGCCGTCGAAGCAGAAGATGATGTGGTCGGTCTGCCGGACGAGTTTTTGCACATGGGCGGGCGTGCACGCCGTACCCAGCGTTGCCACGGCATAGGCCACGCCATGCTGCGCCAGGGCGACGACGTCCATGTAGCCCTCCACCACCAGCGCGCGCCCGGCTTCGCGGATCGCCTGGCGCGCCTCGAACAGGCCGTACAGTTCGCGCCCCTTTTCGAACAAAGGCGTCTCGGGCGAATTGAGGTACTTGGGCTCCCCCGCCCCGATGACGCGGCCGCCGAAGCCGATGATGCGGCCCCGGCTGTTGCGGATCGGGAAGGTGACGCGGCCGCGGAAGCGGTCGTAGCGGCGCCCCTTGTCGCCGTCGATGACCAGGCCGGTATCGAACAGCGCCTTGCCGCCGTAGTCGGCGCCGTACACCCTCTCGAGGGCGTTCCACTCGTCCGGCGCGTAGCCGAGCCCGAAGCGTGCGGCCACCTGCCCGGTCAATCCGCGCCCCTTGAGGTAGTCGATCGCCGCAGGCTCGCTCTTGAGCCGGTCCCGGTAGAAGCGGTTGGCGCGCTCGAGCAGGTCGACGAGAAGCTCGGCATCGGGGCCGTCGCGGCGCACCGCGTCGTCCCCGCGCTCTTCGGGAACGGTCAGTCCGATGCCCTGGGCGAGATCCTTGATCGCCTCGACGTAGGACAACCCGCTGTATTCCATCAGGAATCCGATCGCCGAGCCATGCGCCCCGCAACCGAAGCAATGGTAGAACTGCTTGGTCGGGCTGACGGTGAACGACGGCGATTTCTCGTTGTGGAACGGGCACAGGCCCATCAGGTTGGCGCCGCCCTTCTTCAACTGCACATGGCGGCCGACCACCTCGACGATGTCGACGCGGTTGAGCAGGTCGGCGATGAAGGACTGGGGAATCATGTGCGTAATCCGATACGCATTCTAGGCCGGCCGTCCGGCAGGCAGCGCGGCGCTCGCGCACAAACCGCGCAAAAACAAAAGGCCCCGCCAGGCGGGGCCTTTTCCGGCCGGACGCACGATGGCGCCCGCCGTACGGCGCTGCGCGGTCAGGCGTAGTTCTTGGCCACGAAGTTCCAGTCGACCAGGTTCCAGAACGCCTCCACGTACTTGGGACGGGCGTTGCGGTAGTCGACGTAGTAGGCGTGCTCCCAGACGTCGCAGGTCAGGAGTGGCTTGTCGGCGCCCGTCAGAGGGGTGCCGGCATTGGATGTCGAGGCCAGGTCGAGCGAGCCGTCCGGCTTCTTGACCAGCCAGCCCCAGCCGGAGCCGAAGGTGCCGACGGCATTGGCGGTGAACTTGGCCTTGAACTCGGCGAAAGAGCCCCACTTCTTGTTGATCGCGTCAGCCAGGGCGCCGGTAGGTTCGCCGCCGCCCTTGGGCGACAGCCCCATCCAGTAGAAGGTGTGGTTCCACACCTGGGCGGCGTTGTTGAACACGCCGCCGGAGGACTTCTTGACGATGTCTTCCAGGGTGGCATTCTCGAACTCGGTGCCCTTGATCAGGTTGTTCAGGTTGGTGACATAGGTCTGGTGATGCTTGCCGTAGTGGAATTCCAGGGTTTCCTTGGAAATATGCGGGGCCAGGGCGTCGAGCGCGTAGGGCAGATCCGGCAGCTTGTGTTCCATCGTGTTTCTCCGTGGTTGTGCGTGACTGGAAGGGAGTGTGGAGGCGGCGCCATCCGGGGGTGTCCGGGCGGTGCCTGGGGGGTGTCGGGGAGACCGACCGGCCCGGGCATCATGGCTTCCACCACCGCGTCGACCCGCATTGTAGGGCAGGCTGGGTGCCCCCGCAAACCCGCGGGTCAGTAGGGCTTTTCCACCCGCACGCTGGCGCCCCCGCTGGCCAGGGTGATTTCAAGCGCCTCGCCGGCGCGCAGGCGCGCCCCCTCACGCACGGTCTGCCCCGCCGGCGTGCGCACCACCGCATAACCGCGCGCGAGCACGCGCAGGGGGTCGAGATGGGCGAGCGCCGCCTCGGCGGCCGCGAGGCGGCGGCCGGCGCGCTCGAGTTGCGCCCGCTGGGCGCGCGCCTGCCGCTCGGTGAGCATGGTCAGCCGCACCCGGTGGCCGCGCATGTCCGGGAGGCGCAACCCCGCAGCGGCGATCTCCAGACGCGCCATCGCGTGGCGCACTCCCACGCCGGCCGCCGCGCCGAGCCGGCGCGCCAGCTCCACCAGTTGCCTGCGCTGGCCGGCCAGTCTTTGCGAAGGCGCCACCAGGCCGCGCGCGGCCCAGTCGAGGCGTTGCCGGCAGGCCGAGAGGCGCGCGTCCGTGGCCCGGACCAGCGCATCGCGCCTGTCCGCAAGCAGCGCGGCCAGTTCGTCACGCGCGGGCACCGCAAGCTCGGCCGCGGCCGTGGGCGTGGGCGCGCGCATGTCCGCCACGAAGTCGGCGATGGTGAAGTCGGTTTCGTGGCCCACCCCGGACACCACCGGAATGGCGCTGCCGGCGATCGCGCGCGCGACCACTTCTTCATTGAACGCCCACAGGTCCTCGATGCTGCCCCCGCCCCGGCACACGATCAGCACGTCGGTTTCATCGCGCTCGGCCGCTGTTTCGAGCGCCGCAGCGATGCGCAACGCCGCGCCCTCGCCCTGGACGGGCGTTGGGTAGATGATCACCGGCACCATGGGCGCGCGGCGCGAGAGCGTGGTCAGCACATCGCGCAGGGCCGCGGCGGCAGGCGAGGTCACCAGGCCGATCGCGCGTGGAAAACGCGGCAAGGCGCGCTTGTTGGCCGCATCGAACAGGCCTTCGCGGGCGAGTTTTTCCTTGAGCCGCAGAAACGCCTCGAAGAGGGCCCCGGCGCCCGCCCGGCGCACCAGGTCCACATTGAGCTGGAACTCGCCGCGCGCCTCGTAGAGCGTGACCGCGGCGCGCACTTCCACCTCGGCCCCATCGGCCAGGCGCCAGTCCAGCGCGGCCGCGCGCGCCTTCCACATCACGCAACGCACCTGGGCGGCGCCGTCCTTCAAGGCGAAATAGAGGTGCCCGGACGGCGCGCGCGTGAAGTTGGAGACTTCGCCGCGCACCAGCACCTGCGGAAATCCGCGTTCGAGCATGCCGCGCACCGAGCGGTTGAGCTCGGCGACGGCCATGGCTCGCGGGCTGCCGGCGGCGCCGGCAGGCGTCGGCCCGAAGTCCGGACGGCTCAGCATGGCAGGTATCCGCTTTCTGCGCGCGGCGGCTTTCCGCTAAACTGCATGCTTGAACGGCGGATAGCGCAGTGGCACCGCCGCCGGTCCGCGCGTGTCAGGCATCGCACGTCAGGGCCTCCGCGCCGGACGGCGAATGCCGGTCGGCGCTTGTTGAACGAAGGACGCTTGTTGAACGGCGCGTATTGACGGCCCGTGTTTTTTCATGGCGCATGTCCTACGGCGCAATGCGACAGCGCATGTTGTCGAGGGAGACATCGTTGTGTGGGACATCCTGAAAGAGGCTGGTTGGCCGATCTACCCCTTGCTGCTCGCCTCGGTCATCGCGGTCGCGCTGATTATCGAGCGGCTGATGGTGCTGCGCAAGTCGCGCATCATTCCCGACAAGCTGCTCGGTGAAGTTCTGGCGCTATACAAAAACAACCAGATCACCCCCGACATCATCACGCGCATCGAGGGCAATTCGCCGCTCGGCAGGGTGCTCGCCGCCGGCCTGCGCAACGACAAAAGCTCGCGCGACGTCATGAAGGAGGCCATCGAGGAGGCGGGCAGCTATGCCGCGCACGAGCTCGGTCGCTTCCTGAACGGTCTCGGCACCATCGCCTCCGCCGCGCCGCTGATGGGCCTGTTCGGCACGGTGGTGGGCATGATCGAAATCTTCGGCAGCCAAAGCCCTACCGGCACCAATCCGCAAATCCTGGCCCATGGCATTTCGGTGGCGCTCTACAACACCGGCTTCGGCATCCTGATCGCGGTGCCGGCGCTGATCTTCTACCGGCATTTCCGCGGCCGCGTCGAGCATTTCGTGGTGGAGATGGAGCAGGCCTCGATCAAGCTGCTCGACATCGCGCACGGCGACCGCAAGGCCTGAGCGCCGCACAGATCGCCGCCATGAATTTCCGCGACCGCAACAGGGGCAGCGAAGAGCCTGAGATCAACTTCATCCCGCTCATCGATGTGCTGCTGGTGATCCTCATTTTCCTGATGATCACCACCACATATTCCAAGTACACGGAACTGCAGATCAACCTGCCCACCGCCGAGGCCGACAAGCAGCTTGAGCGCCCCAACGAGATCAACGTCGGCATCAATTCCGCGGGGCGCTACAGCATCAACGGCCAGGCGATCGCCTTCCGCGACGTGGCCGCGCTGGCCAGCGACCTCAAGGCCGCCGCTTCCGGCAAGAAGGACCCGGTCATCGTCATCAGCGCCGATGCGCAGGCCACCCACCAGGCGGTCATCCACGTGATGCAGGCGGCCCAGCAGGCGGGGTTGGGGCAGGTCACGTTCACAACGCAAGCCGCAGGCGGGAAATAGGCGCGCGGCCGTGCAGCTCCCGGCCCCTGCTTGAATCCGGTTCCTGACTGGTGGCGCGGCGCCTTGACCTGGCGCACCGCCCTGCTGCTGCCGGCAGCATGGTTGTACGGCGCGCTGATGCGCTGCCGGGATGCCCTTTACAAGGCCGGCCTGCTGCGACGCGCGCGCGTACGCGTGCCGGTCATCGTGGTCGGCAACCTCACCGTCGGCGGCAGCGGCAAGACGCCGCTGGTGATCCACCTGGTCGATGCCTTGCGCGCACGCGGCCACCGGCCCGGCGTCATCTCGCGGGGTTATGGAGCACGTGCCGGCGATGCTGCGCCACGCCCGGTCGAGCCGGACTCGCCGGCAGCCACGCACGGAGACGAGCCGGTGCTCATTCGCCGGCGCGCCGGCTGTCCGGTGTTCGTGTGCCCGGCGCGGCCGGCCGCGGCCCGCGCGCTGCTCGATGCCCATCCCGAGGTCGACGTGATCATCTCTGACGACGGATTGCAGCACCTCGCCCTGGCGCGCGACTTCGAAATCGCCGTCTTCGACGGCCGCGGCGCAGGTAACGGCCGCCTGCTGCCGGCCGGTCCGCTGCGCGAGAACCTGGGCCGTCTGGAATCGGTGGATGCGGTGGTTGCCCAGGACGCGCCCGCCATTGCGAACGGCGCCCTCGCGATGCGGCTCGAGTTCGCGGAGTTCCGCAACCTCCGGGATCCATCCCTGCGCTGCCAGCCCGGACTTTTCGGCCGGCGGTACGGCGGCCGGGTGGCGGCCGTCGCCGGCATCGGCAACCCGGCACGATTCTTCGCGCAATTGCGTGCGCTCGGTCTTTCGGTCGCACCCCACGCCTTCCCGGATCATCATGCCTATGGCGAGGCCGACCTTGCCGGCATCGGGGAACCGCTCATCCTGATGACCGAAAAGGACGCGCTAAAATGCGAATCGTTCAGCGACGGCCGCCTGTGGGTGGCCCCGGTGACCGCGGTGGTCGACGACCGCCTTGTCGCATCCATTCTGGAGAAGACTTTTGGATCCCAAGCTGCTTGACATCCTGGTCTGCCCCATCACCAAGGGTCCGCTCGTATACGACCGGGAGAAGCAGGAACTGGTGTCGCGTTCGGCGCGACTGGCCTATCCGGTACGAGACGGCATCCCGGTGATGCTGGAAGAAGAGGCGCGCAAGCTCTCCGAGGAAGAGTTGCGCTAGTGGCGCGCAACCGTCATGGCTGACTTTGTCGCGCTGATCCCGGCGCGCAGGGCGTCCACCCGCCTGCCCGACAAGGTGCTCGCCGACCTTGCCGGCAAGCCCATGGTGGTCCATGTCGCCGACAAGGCACGCGCCAGCGGCGCCTCCCGCGTCGTGGTGGCCACCGATGACCCGGAAGTGCTGCGCGCGGTGCAGGCGCATGGTCATGCGGCGCTCATGACCCGCGCGGAGCATCCCTCCGGAACCGACCGCCTTGCCGAGGCCGCGCACGCGCTCGGCCTCGCCGACCACAGCATCGTGGTCAATGTGCAGGGCGACGAACCCCTGATCTCGCCCGCCCTGATCGGCGCGGTCGCGCACGAGCTTGCAAGACGGGAGGACTGCGCGATGTCCACCGCATGCCATGCCATCGACTCGGCCGAGGAAATGTTCAACCCGAACATCGTCAAGGTGGTGCTCGACGCGCGTGACACGGCGCTGTATTTCAGCCGCGCGACCATCCCGTGGGCGCGCGACGCCTTCGCGGCAGGCCGTTCGACGCCGCCGCCCGGATTGCCGGTCTTCCGGCACATGGGGATCTACGCCTATAGGGTCGGTTTCCTCAAGGCCTTTCCCGCGCTTTCCCGCGCCCCGATCGAGGCTTTCGAGGCCCTGGAGCAACTGCGCGCGCTGTGGCACGGCCACCGCATCGCGGTATTGCGCAGCCAGGCCACGGCCGCGCCCGGGGTCGATACGCCCGCGGACCTGGCGCTGGTGCGATCGATCATGGCGTCCCGCGCCGCTTGAACGCGGCCCTGGCGGCGCGGGTAAGCCGGGCGCAAGCCTAATCAGGCTAGAATCGTCGGTCAAAAAACGCTTTCGCCCGCGTGGAGGGGTAAGAATGAGACTGATACTGCTAGGCCCGCCGGGAGCGGGCAAGGGAACCCAGGCCACCTTCATCAAGGAGCATTTCGGCATTCCGCAAATCTCCACCGGCGACATGCTGCGCGCGGCCGTCAAGGCGGGCACACCGCTGGGGGTCGCCGCCAAGAAGGTGATGGACGCGGGTGGTCTCGTCTCCGACGACATCATCATCGGCCTGGTCAAGGACCGCCTGAAAGAGCCGGATTGCGCCAGTGGCTACCTGTTCGACGGCTTCCCGCGCACCATTCCCCAGGCCGACGCGATGAAGGACGCCGGCGTCGGGCTGGACTACGTGCTCGAGATCGACGTGCCGGACAGCGAAATCGTCCTGCGCATGAGCGGACGGCGCGTCCATCTGGCATCGGGCCGCACCTACCACCTCAAGTTCAATCCGCCGAAAAGCGCAGGCGTCGACGACCTCACCGGCGAGGCGCTGATCCAGCGCGACGACGACCGCGAGGAAACCGTCAAGAAGCGCCTCGAGATCTACCACCAGCAGACCAAGGCGCTGGTGGGTTACTACTCGGAATGGGCGGCCGGCGGCGACGCGCGGGCGCCCAGGTACAGGAAGATCAACGGCCTGGGTGCGGTCGAAAGCGTTCGCGACGCCGCCTTCGCCGCCCTCGGGTAGCCCGGGGCGCGCAGGGCCGTTTGGCGCGGCCGAAACTGCCGCATACTCCGGCTTCCATTTCTCATCAGGAGGTCCCACATGCCTGCCGCCCGCAACGCCCTCTATGCCCAGTCCGGAGGCGTCACCGCCGTCATCAACGCGTCGGCCTGCGGTGTGATCGAGGAAGCGCGCAAGCACAAGACCGCCATCGGGAAGGTCTATGCGGGTCGCGACGGCATCATCGGGGCGCTCACCGAAGACCTGATCGACACCTCGCGGGAAAGCGCGGCGGCCATTGCCGCGTTGCGCCATGTGCCGGGCGGCGCCTTCGGGTCCTGCCGCTACAAGCTCAAGTCATTCGAGCAGTCGGAAACCCAATACCGGCGCCTCATCGACGTGTTTCGCGCCCACGACATCGGGTACTTCTTCTACAACGGTGGCAACGACTCGATGGATACCGCCAACAAGGTATCGGCGATCAGCCGCAAGCTCGGTTATCCGGTGGCCTGCATCGGCGTGCCGAAGACGGTTGACAACGACCTGGTGCTGACCGACAACTGCCCGGGCTTCGGTTCGGTGGCCAAATATGTCGCGGTGTCGATGCGCGAAGCCGGCATGGATGTCGCCTCCATGGCGCGCACGTCGACCAAGATATTCGTGCTCGAGGTCATGGGCCGGCATGCAGGTTGGATCACCGCCGCATGCGGGCTGGCGGCCGAGAACGCCGGCGAGTCCCCGCATGTGCTCCTGCTTCCGGAAGTGAGATTCGACCAGCAGAAGTTCCTTGCCAAGGTCGCCGCCACGGTCGAGAGATGGGGCTTTTGCACCATCGCGGTCTCCGAAGGCTTGCAGAATCCGGAGGGCGGATTTCTGTCCGAGACCGGCCTCAGGGATGCGTTCGGCCATGCGCAACTCGGCGGGGTCGCGCCGGTGATCGCGCAATTGATCAAGGACCAGCTGGGATTCAAGTACCACTGGGCGGTGGCCGACTACCTGCAGCGCGCGGCGCGCCACGTCGCTTCGAAGACCGATGTCGAGCAGGCCTACGCGGTCGGCCGCGAGGCGGTGCGCTACGCGGTCGCCGGGAAAACCGCGGTCATGGCGGCGATCAGGCGCATCTCGCAGAAGCCCTACCGATGGACCATCGAACCCGTGCCGCTGGCCAGGGTGGCCAACCATGAGAAGAAGATGCCGCGCCGCTTCATCAGCGCCGACGGCTTTCATATCACTCAGGCCTGCCGGGACTACCTGTCTCCCCTGATCGCCGGCGAGGATCACCCGCCCTACCGCAACGGCCTGCCGGTCTATCCGAAACTGAAAAACACGGCGGTGGCCAGAAAAATCGCCGAATCCTTTACAATCTGAAGGTTTTTCCGCCCCGACATCAGCGCATACAAGCGATGCGGGACACGAGGGTCGGGTCTCAACCAAATCAATCAAGCACATCCCCAGCGGAGGAGTAGATGTCAAACGTATTATGGATCGCCATCGCCTGCGGCATCATCGCGGTCGTCTACGGCGTCATTTCGATCAAGTGGATCGTGTCGCTGCCGGCCGGCAATGCCCGCATGCAGGAAATTGCCGGCGCCATTCAGCAGGGCGCGCAAGCCTACCTGAGCCGGCAGTACAAGACCATCGGGATGGTCGGAATTGCGATATTCATCGTGCTGGGCCTCGTGCCCGGCTTAGGCTGGATGACCGCGGCCGGATTCCTGGTCGGCGCGGTGCTTTCCGGCCTGGCGGGCTTCATCGGCATGAACGTTTCGGTGCGCGCCAACGTGCGCACCGCGCAGGCCGCGACCCAGGGCCTGTCGCCCGCGTTCGACGTCGCCTTCCGCGGCGGCGCCATCACCGGCATGCTGGTGGTGGGCCTGGGCCTGATCGGCGTGGCCGGTTTCTACGGCGTGCTGCAGGGCGCCGCGCCGCACGGCCTGGGCAAGACCGTGTCGCTGGCCGACCTGTTGAAGCCGATGATCGGCCTGGGCTTCGGCGCTTCCCTGATCTCCATCTTCGCGCGTCTGGGCGGCGGCATCTTCACCAAGGGCGCCGACGTGGGCGCCGACCTGGTGGGCAAGGTCGAAGCCGGCATTCCCGAGGATGATCCGCGCAACCCCGCGGTGATTGCCGACAACGTCGGCGACAACGTCGGCGACTGCGCCGGCATGGCCGCCGACCTGTTCGAAACCTACGCCGTGACCCTCATCGCCACCATGGTGCTGGGCGCCCTGTTGATGAAGGGCAGCGACGCCGGCGTGCTGTACCCGCTCATGCTGGGCGCGGTCTCCATCATCGCCTCGATCGTCGGCTGCTACTTCGTGAAGTGCAAGGAAGGCGGCAAGATCATGAACGCGCTCTACCGCGGGCTCGCGGTGGCCGGCGTGTTGTCGCTGGTGGCCTTCTATCCGGTCACGCAGTGGCTGATCCCGGACAACGCGCTCGCCAGCGACGGGTTCGCCACGGGCGCGGTGTGGCGGCTTTGGGGCTCGGCCTTCGTCGGCCTGGCGCTGACCGGCCTCCTGGTCTACATCACCGAGTACTACACCGGCACGCAATTCTTCCCGGTACAGTACGTGGCCGAAGCATCCACCAAGGGCCACGCCACCAACATCATCGCCGGCATCGCCGTGTCCATGAAGTCCACCGGCTGGCCGCTGATCGTGGTGTGCCTGGCGATCTACTCGGCATTCTGGCTGGCCGGCCTGTACGGTATCGCGATTGCCGCCACGTCCATGCTGTCTATGGCGGGAATCATCGTCGCGCTCGACGCCTACGGCCCGATCACCGACAACGCCGGCGGCATCGCCGAGATGAGCGAATTGCCTAAGTCGGTGCGCGACATCACCGATCCGCTCGACGCGGTGGGCAACACCACCAAGGCGGTGACCAAGGGCTACGCCATCGGTTCGGCCGGCCTGGCCGCGCTGGTCCTCTTCGCCGACTACACCCATGCGCTCGAGGGTGTCAAGAATGTCAAGACGGCGTTCGACCTGTCGGACCACAATGTGATCATCGGCCTGTTCATCGGCGGCCTGATTCCCTACCTCTTCGGCGCGATGGCGATGGAGGCGGTGGGCCGCTCGGCCGGCGCGGTGGTGGAGGAAGTGCGTCGCCAGTTCCGCGAGATCAAGGGCATCATGGAAGGCACCGCCAAGCCGGAGTACAGCCGGGCGGTCGACATGCTGACCACCGCGGCCATCAAGGAAATGATGATCCCGTCGCTCCTGCCGGTGCTCGTTCCGGTGCTGGTCGGGCTGATCCTCGGGCCCAAGGCGCTGGGCGGGGTGCTCATGGGCACCATCGTCACCGGCCTGTTCGTGGCGATCTCGATGTGTACCGGCGGCGGCGCCTGGGACAATGCCAAGAAGTACATCGAGGAAGGGCACCACGGCGGCAAGGGTTCGGACGCGCACAAGGCGGCCGTCACCGGCGACACGGTGGGCGATCCCTACAAGGATACGGCAGGCCCGGCGGTCAACCCGCTCATCAAGATCATCAACATCGTCGCCCTGCTGATGGTGCCCCTGCTCTAGGCGCCCGTCTCCAGCGACGCGAGGCGGCCCACGCGGTATGGCGGGCCGCCTTTTTTGCGTCCGGCGCAACCACCGCCGGTCGATCACTTTCGCAATCTCACGGGACCTTAATCATGGAAATCAATAATCGGGTGTTCATAGTCACCGGCGGCGCGTCCGGGTTGGGCGAAGCCACCGCCCGCATGCTTGCCACCCATGGCGCCAAGGTCGTCGTAGCCGACATGAACGCCGATCTCGGCGCGAGGGTGGCTAACGACATCGGCGGCCGCTTCGTCAAATGCAATGTCGCCCTCGAAGATGATGGCAAGGCCGTCATCGCCGACGCGCTTGCCGCCCACAACGCCATTCACGGCCTGGTCAACTGCGCCGGCATCGGTGGCGCGGAAAAGACCGTCGGCAAGACCGGCCCGCACAGCCTCGAATTGTTCACCCGGGTCATCAACGTGAACCTGATCGGAACCTTCAACATGATTCGCCTGGCCGCCGAGCCGATGACCAAGGGCGCGCCGAATGCCGCCGGCGAGCGCGGTGTCATCATCAATACCGCCTCGGTAGCGGCCTATGACGGACAGATCGGCCAGGCGGCCTACTCGGCGTCCAAGGGCGGCATCGTCGGCATGACCCTGCCCATCGCGCGCGACCTTGCGCGCGACGGTATCCGGGTGGTCACCATCGCCCCGGGCCTGTTTCTCACGCCGCTGCTCAAGGGCCTGCCGCAGGAGGCGCAGGACTCGCTGGGCAAGCAGGTGCCTTTCCCGCCGCGCCTGGGCCGCCCGGAAGAGTATGCCGCGCTGGCGCGCCATATCGTCGAAAACGAAATGCTCAACGGCGAAACCATCCGCTTGGACGGCGCCATCCGCATGGCGCCCCGCTGAGCCGGCATGACGCCCGCGCCCGCCAGCGAACACGCAAGGGCCCTTCCGCGTGCCGGTCGCGGGGCCGCTGCGGCCCTTGTGCTGGCGCTGGCCGGCTCGAGCGCGCTCGGCCAGCCGCTCGGCATCGGGCAATTTCCGATCGGCGCGCAGTTCGTGCAGAAGGAAACGGCGTTCGGCGAGCGCTACATGGTCTCAGCAGCGCATCCGCTGGCAACTGAAGCCGGCGAGCGCATGCTCAGGCGCGGCGGATCCGCCGTCGATGCGGCCATCGCGGTCCAGTTGGTGCTGGGCCTGGTGGAGCCGCATTCGTCCGGGATAGGCGGGGGTGCATTTCTGCTGCACTTCGACAGCAAGAGCGGCCGGGTGGAGGCGTACGACGGGCGCGAAACCGCACCGAGCGCCGTGGGGCCGGGCCTGTTCCTCGACACCGCCAACAAGCCCATGCAGTTCCGCGAGGCGCTGGTAGGCGGCCGCTCGGTGGGTGTGCCGGGCGTGTTCCGGCTGGCCGAGGCGGCGCATCGCAAACATGGGCGTCTGCCCTGGGCAGCGTTGTTCGAACCGGCAATCCGCTTGGCCGAGAACGGCTATCCGATCGGACACCAGCTGGCGCGCTGGCTCGCCGTCGACCTCATGCTCAAGCGGGACCCGGAGGCGCGCGCCCTGTACTTCGAGGAGGACGGCGCCGCCAAGCCCGCAGGCAGCATCATTCGCAACCCTGCCTACGGCCGCCTGCTGCGCGATGTCGCCCGCCACGGCGCCAACCGCTTCTACATGGGCGAAAACGCCGCCGCGATGGTGGCCGAGGTGCGCGCCCATGGCACCAACCCCGGCAACCTGTCCCTGGAAGACCTCAAGAACTACAGCGCCAGGCTGCGCGAGCCGCTCTGCTTCCCCTATCGCCGCTTCGAGATCTGTTCCATGCCGCCCCCCTCTTCCGGCGGCATCGCGCTGGCGCAGATGCTGGGCATGCTGGAGAACACCCATTTCGCCTCGGCCCCCCCGATGTCGGCAGAGGCAGTGCATTTGTTCGCCGAAGCCTCGAAACTGGCGTTCGCCGACCGCAACCGCTACGTCGCCGATACGGACTTCATCTTCGTGCCGGGCGGGCTGACCGACCGCAGGTACCTGGCGGAGCGCTCGCGCGACATCGGCCCGGCGGCCTCCGGCATCGCAAAGCCCGGCAATCCGCCCGGCGTGCGCCTGTCGCGCGCCGACGACCGGTCTCCGGAACTGCCTTCCACATCGCACCTTTCGGTGGTCGATGCGCGCGGAAACGCGGTATCCATGACCACCAGCATCGAAACCATCTTCGGCGCGCATTTGATGGTCAATGGCTTCATCCTCAACAACCAGCTGACCGATTTCTCCTTCGTTCCGGAACAGGACGGCGCGCCGGTGGCCAACCGCGTCGAGCCGCGCAAGCGGCCGCGCAGCTCGATGTCGCCCGTGCTGGTGTTCGAGCGGCGTGAGGACGGCAGCCGCGGACCCTTGCACCTGATCGCCGGATCGCCCGGCGGCAGTGTCATCATCAACTTCGTGGCCAAGGTGCTGGTAGGCAAGCTGGACTGGCAACTGCCGCTCAAGGAAGCGCTGGAACTGCCCAACTTCGGCAGCCGCAACCTGGGTGCGCGCGGCGCGGTGGAACTCGAGAGAAACCGCTTCCCGGAGGACGTGGCCGAGCGTCTGCGCGCCATGGGCCATGAGGTCGTACCCCTCTCCATCGACAGCGGAGTCCATGCGATCGAACGGGTCTGCGCGGCGACGCCGGTGCGCGGCCGGCGGGCATGCGTCTGGGCAGGCGCGGCCGATCCGCGCCGCGACGGCGTGGCCCTGGGGCGCTGAGGCACCCGAGACGCGAGTAAGCTAGTTCAGGCGCGCGCTGGCGATGGCGCAGGCTGCCAGTTCGGCTGCGACCACGGACGCGTCCTGCGCACGCGGGCGTTCCGCCGCGTAGAACCCCAGGTCATCGAGGGCGGCGCGCGGACACTCAAGCCTGGCGAAGACGCGGCCACGATCGCGGCGCTCCTCCGCCGCGTCCGGCAGCAGGATCACCAGCCGGTTCATCACTCCGAGCGCACGGTCGAGGTCCCCCAGTTCCAGGTAAATGCCCTTCAGGTTGCGCAGCAGCCGGGCGAGAATCTGGCGCGGCGTGGCCGGTTCGAGAAAATCCTCCAGCGGTAACGACCGCGCCGCATCCTGGCCGGCGAACTGCGCGAGCCGTTCGCGCAGATCCTCCTCCGACAGCGACTTTCCGCCCGCGAAAGGGTCGAGCACCAGTTCCCCGCCGGTGACCCGTACCTTCACCAGGAAATGGCCGGGGAACGACACGCCCTTGAGCTTGAGTCCGAGGCGCTGGCCGATTTCGAGGTAAAGGATGGAGAGCGTGATCGGGATGCCGGTCTTGCGCGCCAGCACTTCGTTCAGAAAGCTGTTGCGCGGGTCGTAGTACTCGTCCCGGTTGCCGGCGAACCCCAGCTCGCCGAACAGGTAATTGTTGAGGGCGATGAGCCGGTGGGTGGTGGAGAAATCCGGCGGCAGCCGCTTGGCCAGCTTCGTCCCGAGCTGCTCGATCTCGTCGATCCGGGCGCGGATGTCGAGATCCGGGTACGCATCCTGGGCGCACATCAGTGCCGCCTCGGCGAGACTGATGCGCTGCCGTTTCGGCGAAACGGCGTCACGAAACCGCTGCAAATGATCCTCGTTCACCTCTCCGTCCTCCTGAAATCAGCCAGCCGGAATCCGAGCAGCCCAAGAGTCGCGAAGTATGACGCAGCCCCGGCCGCCACTAGACCCGCCAGCAGCGCGACCCGGATGAGCGGCTGCGTCCCCAGCGCGATCCAGCGCTCGCCCGCCGGCGCTGCCCACCACAGCAACCCACCCATCAACGCGCCGGCCGCGCCGACCTTGCAAAGAAACCCCGTCCAGCCGGGCAGTGGCCTGTACATGCCGCGCTTGATCAGGCCGCGCCACAGCAGGCCCGCGTTCAGGCAGGCGGCCAGGCCGATCGCCAGCGCCAGACCCGCGTGGCCGAGCGGCAGGATGAACAGCGCATTCATCGCCTGCGTGGCCAGCAGGGAAACGATGGCGAAGCGCACCGGCGTGGCAATGTCCTGGCGGGCGTAGAACCCCGGCGCCAGCACCTTGACCAGGATGAGCCCGATCAGGCCGACCGCATAGCCCATCAGCGCATTGCGGGTCGCCTCCACGTCGCCCGTGCCGAAGGCGCCGTAGTGGTACAGCGTGGTCACCAGCGGTGTGGCCAGCACCGCCAGCCCGATCGCCGAAGGCAGGGCGAGCAGGAAGGTCAGCCGCAGACCCCAGTCGAGCAGCCCCGAGTAGCGCGCGGGATCCTCGTCCGCGGCCGCCTTTGACAGGCTGGGAAGCAGAATCGTCCCCAGCGCCACCCCCAGCATGCCGGTGGGAAACTCCATCAGGCGATCGGCGTAATACAGCCACGACACGCTTCCGCTGACCAGGAACGAGGCGATGATGGTGTTGAGGAGCAGGCTGATCTGCGCCACCGAAACCCCCAGCAGCGCCGGCGCCATGCCCTTGAGGATGCGGCGCACACCGGGATGGCGCCAGCCCCAGGCGGGGCGGGGCATCAGGTGGATGCGCGCCAGCGCCGGCACTTGCAGGGCGAGTTGCGCGACCCCGCCGATGAACACGGCCCAGGCCAGCGCCATGGCGGGCGGATCCACATGCGGCGCAAGCCAGAGCGCGCAGCCGATGAATGAAAGGTTGAGCAGCACCGGGGTGAACGCCGGCACCGAAAACCTGCTCCAGGTGTTGAGCACCGCACCGGCGAATGCGGTCAGCCCGATGAACAGGATGTACGGGAAAGTGATGCGCAGCATCTCCACCGTGATGGCGAACTTCGCGCCATCGGCCGCGAAACCCGGTGCGCTCACATAGATGATCAACGGCGCCGCCGCGACGCCGATGGCGGACACCACGAAAAGCACACCGGCGAGCGTCCCGGCTGTGTGGTTGATCAGCGCGCGGGTCTCGTCCTCGGTGCCGCGATTCTTCGACTCCGCCAGGATGGGCACGAAGGCCTGCGAGAATGCGCCTTCTGCGAACAGCCGCCGCAGCAGGTTGGGGATGCGGAACGCGACGAAAAATGCGTCGGTGTAGACCGAAGCGCCAAAGGCCCGGGCGATCAGGAATTCGCGGGCCAGGCCGGTGATGCGCGAAGCAAGGGTGAAACCGCTGACCTTCGCGAGGGCGCCGAGGAGATTCACCGCCTCAAGTATACCGCCCGGGCTGCGTACCGCCACAGGCGCCGCGGTGGCCGCCGCAAGGGGAAAGGCCGGGAATGCGGTGTTGGGCACGTCACTTGCGCGCAAACGCTTGAATTTGCTATACTCGCAGGCTTACCGATTTCCGAGGTCTCGCATTTCGTCCGTACCGGTTTGATCAACGGCGCGATCTCATACTCCCCTTTCAGGATCAACATGGCTACTGCTTCCAAAGCGAAGAAAAAGACGGTGCGTACGGCCTCCGGCCTCAAGCGCGCCCGTCAGGGCATCAAGGAAAACGCGCACAATTCCAGCCTGCGTTCGCGCCTGCGCACGGCCATCAAGGCGGTCCGCAAGGCGTTAGCCGGCGGCGACAAGGCCGCCGCAGCCGCGTCCTACCAGGTGGCGCAAAAAGTCATCGACAGCACCGCCGACAAGAAGATCGTGCACAAGAACAAGGCCGCCCGCGACAAGAGCCGCCTGGTGGCTGCGGTCAAGGCGATGGCCTGATCCCATCCGCGCGTCGAACAAAAACCGCCCCCGGGGCGGTTTTTTTTTCGTCCGCCCCCGACGCCGCGGTACCGCCTTTCAGTCCGGCGAAGCGTCCGTGCCGTCGCGCGGGTGGTCGCGACCGTGCCGCACCTGCAACTCGTTGTCGCGGGCGAAATTGAGCAGGAAACCGTAGGCCATCGGCTCGATCTCCTTGAGTTTCGCGTTCACCACCACGCTCTTGATGTTGTTCGAGGTGATCGGAAAGCAATACGGCGAGTATCCCAGCCGGCCCCCGCCAAAGGAGGACATCACGCCCGCCAGCCTCTCGGCCCAGTCGCTCGGCCGGAACGCCTTGCCCTCGGTTGTGATCCCCAGGATCACGAACTCGTTGGAATCGACTTGCATGAAAAAGAAATAAGGGCTGCCCCCTTGCGCCCTGCGGTGAAGGCGCTGTGTGCCCGGGGTGCCGCGATCGGCCCGTTCCGGCATTGCGCACAAGCGGGGGAGCGCGGATTGTAGCCGATGGGTCAGCCGGCCTTCCGCGTGCAGCGCGGCGCGGCCTCGCGCCCCGGTACAATCCGCGTTTCACGTGTTCGATCCAGCGTCCCTCGATGAAATCCGTTGCCGTCTTTTGCGGTTCCAACACAGGCCAGGACGCCGTCTATGCGCAGTCCGCCGCGCATACCGGGCGCCTCATTGCCGAGCGCGACCTGGTGCTGGTCTATGGCGGCGGGCATCGCGGCCTCATGGGCATCACCGCCAACGCAGCCCTGGCTGCCGGCGGACATGTGCACGGCGTCATCACCGAATACCTCAAGTCGCGCGAGTTGCAGCACCCCGGCATCCACAAGTGCGAAGTCGTCGCCGACATGTCAGTCCGCAAGCACCGGTTTGCCGAACTGGCCGACGCCTTTCTGATCCTGGCCGGTGGCATCGGCACGCTCGAGGAAATGAGCGACATGTGGAGCCGCGCGCAACTGGGCGGGCTGCGCAAGCCGATCGGCATCGTCAACACGCGCGGCTTCTACGATCCGCTGCTGGCCATGGTCGAACGCATGATCGCCGACGGTTTCCTGCCGGTCGGCCAGAAGGACTGGCTGGTGGTCGATGAGGATGCCGGCACCGTCCTCGACGCGCTGGCGCGTTATGCCCCGGCGCCTCCGGTGTCCAAGTGGATCTGAACCCCGTCCGTACGCCCGCACGCGCGCCCGCGCGCACCTCTTGACACTCCCGCCATGACCCTGGGCATCGCCTATCCGCTGGCGCGCGCGGCCATGTTCCGTCTCGAACCGGAAGCCGCGCACGCGCTGGCCATGAAAAGCCTGAATGCACTGGCCGCGAGCGGCACCATCGCGCTGGTGGCCGCACGGGTGCCGCCGGATCCGCGCACTGTGATGGGTATTGTTTTTCCCAATCCGGTGGGCTTGGCCGCCGGCGCGGACAAGAACGGGGAATGCATCGACGGTTTCGGCGCCCTGGGCTTCGGGTTCATCGAGTTGGGCGGTGTCACCCCGCGCGGCCAACCGGGCAATCCGCAGCCGCGCGTCTTCAGGCTGCCCGAAGCGCGCGGCATCATCAACCGGCTGGGCTTCAACAACATCGGGGTCGACTTCCTGGTAGAGAAGCTCAAGCGGCACAGCTACAAGGGCGTGATCGGGGTCAATCTCGGCAAGAATCTCGACACGCCGCTGGAGAAGGCCGCCGATGACTATGCCATCTGCTACGAAAAGGTGTATCCGTACGCGGGCTTCGCGACGGTCAACATTTCGTCCCCCAACACCAAGAACCTGCGCCAATTGCAGGGCGAGGATGAACTCGGCCCCATCCTCGCACGCATGAAGGGGGAGCAGCGGCGCCTGGCGGAGCGGCACGGCCGATACGTGCCGCTGGTGGTGAAGATCGCCCCCGACTTAGACGATGCGCAGATCGAAGCCGTCGCGCGCAGCGTGGTCAGGCACGGCATGGACGGCATCACCGCCACCAACACCACCCTGGCACGCGACAAGGTCGCGGGCCTGCCGCATGGCGCGGAGAGCGGTGGCCTGTCCGGTGCGCCCGTATTCGAAGCCTCCAACCGCGTCATTCGCGCCCTCGCGCGGCATCTCGACGGGGCGCTGCCCATCATCGGCGTGGGCGGCATCATGAGCGGCGCCGACGCGCGCGCCAAGATCGAGGCCGGCGCCAGCCTGGTGCAGTTCTACAGCGGCCTGATCTATCGCGGGCCGCGACTGGTGGCCGAGGTCGCTCGGGCGCTGCGCCAGCACTGAGTCCGGTACGCATGCCGCGCACATCCAGTCGGCCGCGGCCTGCCTTGCGGCGCCCGCACGCGCAAGCGACGTTTCGAGACACCCCAGCCATCTTCACTGAAAGGACCCACCCATGATTATTTCCGGCCTGTTCCACATCGCCATCAAGACCAACGACCTCGACGCCACGCGCGCGTTTTATTGCGATGTACTCGGCCTGAAAGACGTTTTCCGGCCCGATTTCGGCTTTCCAGGGGCTTGGCTCGCCTGCCCGCTTCCCGGCGGCCCGGCAATCATCCATGTCTATGCCGGCGGCCCGGCGCTCGGCGCCGACGGGCGCGCGCCGAGCGGCACAGCGGCGATCGACCACCTGTCGCTGTCCTGCGCCGGCTATCACGAGTTCCGCGAGCGCTTCATCGCCGCCGGGCTCGACTACCGGGAGTTTCTCGTTCCCGGCACCACGCTGTGGCAACTGTTCGTCTATGACCCCAGCGGCGTGCAGCTGGAACTCACCTTTGAGGGCAGCGCGGAAGCCGGCCGCTCACCCGACATGTCGCCGGGTCGCGCCTATGTGGCAGGCAGCAGCTTCTTCGACCCGGCCACCTATCCCAGGCTGCGCCGCGCCTGAGCGCGCGGCGCAGTCCGGCTACTTGAGCGCGGCCTCGACCGCGCGGCCCGCCATCACGGTGATGAGCTGCGCGCGATAGTCCGCCTGGGCATGGATGTCGGAATTGAGACCCTCTTCCGGAACACGGATGGCGGCTATCGCCGCGGGCGAGAAATTTGCGCCCAGCGCGGCTTCCATCGCCGGCACGCGGAACACCACCGGACCGGCCCCGGTAACCGCCACGCGCACGCTGCCGCCCACATCGGCGACGCATACGCCAACCACAGCGTACCGGGACGCCGGGTTGCGGAATTTCGCATAGGCGGCACGGACCGGTACCGGAAACTCGACGGCGGTGATGATTTCACCCGCCTGCAAGGCTGTCTCGAACATGCCGGTGAAAAAATCGTCGGCCGCAATCCGGCGGCGATTGGTGATTACCGTGCCGTTGAGGCCGAGCAGGGCGGCAGGATAGTCGGCGGAGGGATCGTTGTTGGCCAGCGAGCCGCCGATGGTGCCCATGTTGCGCACCATGCGGTCGGCGATGCCGCCGGCCAGGGAGGCCAGGGCCGGAATGGCCGCGCGCAATTCGGCAGAGGCTGCCACCGCCGCATGGCGAGTCATGGCGCCGACGGTCACGGTCCTGCCGGATACGGTAATGCCCGCCAGTTCCGGAATCGCGCCCAGATCGATGATCTCGCCAGGATCGGACAGGCGCAGCTTCATCGCCGCGACCAGGCTCTGCCCGCCCGACATCAGCTTCGCTTCGGGGCGTGCCGACAGCATGGCCGCGGCATCGGCGACCGAGGCGGCTTTCTGATACTTGAATGCGTACATGCGTGGGTCCTCAGGTGGCGGTCGCGGACGCGCCCGCCTGCACCGACTTGACGATGTTGTGATAACCGGTGCAGCGGCAAAGATTGCCGTCAAGCTGCTCGCGGATCTGCGCCTCGGTGGGGTTGGGCGTGTGCTTGACCAGGTCGATGGCGCTCATCACCATACCTGGCGTGCAGTAGCCGCACTGCAGGCCGTGATGCTGGCGGAACGCCTCCTGCATCGGGTGCAGTGTGCCATCGGGCGCGGCGATGCCTTCGATGGTGGTGACCTGCGCGCCCTCGGCCTGCATGGCCAGGATGTTGCAGCTCTTGACCACGCGGCCGTCGAGATGCACGGTGCAGGCGCCGCACTGGGCGGTGTCGCACCCGACATGGGTGCCGGTCAGCCGCAATACGTCGCGTATGAAGCTCACCAGGAGTGTGCGCTCCTCGACTTCGTGGCTGACGGCCTTGCCGTTGACATGCATGGATACCCGGACAGTCATGCAGAATCCTTTCCTTTCGTTCCCGGCTACAGGCGCCGGAATCGGCGCTCTTCAAGACTTCGCAATATAACCCGAAACGCGCCACGACAAACTCGTTTTCGAGCTGGGGCCAGGCGGGGTAAAGTTGTGCTGGTTCGGCCGGACCGCACAGCGCCGACCCATCCCCGACATCCACGAATCGACACTGGAAACTGCCATGCCCCATGCAACCACCAAAGACGGCGTCAACCTCTATTACGAGGAAGCCGGCAGCGGAAGCCCGCTAATTTTCGTCCATGAATTCGCCGGCGACTGGCGCAGCTGGGAGGCGCAGATGCGCTATTTCTCGCGCTATTACCGTTGCATCACCTACAGCGCGCGCGGCTTCAAGCCCTCGGCCGTTCCCGCCGACCCCGCCATGTACTCGCAGGCGCACGCGCGCGATGACATCATCGCGGTGCTCGACCACCTGAAGATCGACCGCGCGCACGTGTGTGGCCTGTCGATGGGCGGCTTCGCCACCCTGCATGTGGGCATCACCTACCCGGAGCGCGTCCGCTCCCTGGTCATCGCCGGCTGCGGTTATGGCGCCGCGCCCTCCGAGAAGGAGAAATTCCAGAAGGAATGCGAGTTCGCCGCCCAGCAGTTCGAGGCGAAGGGCGCGGAGACCGCCAAGCAGTACGCCCTCGGTCCCACCCGCGTGCAGTACCAGAACAAGGACCCGCGCGGCTGGGCCGAGTTCGCCCAGCAGCTCAGCGAGCATGACTGGCAGGGTCAGGCCAACACCATGCGCGGCGTGCAGATGAAGCGCCCCTCGCTGTGGGAATTGGCCGAGGACATGAAGCGCATCAGCGCGCCCGCCCTGATCGTCACCGGCGACGAGGACGATCCCTGCCTGGAACCGGCGCTCCTGATGAAGCGCGCGATCCCGTCCTCGGGCCTGGTGGTCCTGCCGCAGGCCGGGCACACCATCAACCTGGAGGATCCCGAACCCTTCAACCGGGCCGTGCTGGACTTCTACATGCGCGTCGAAACCGGCCGCTGGGCCAGCCGCGACAGCCGTTCCACCGCCTCGGGCATCCTGGGCTTCAGGAAATAGCGCCGGACGGCCGCCAGGGAGATCCACATGCCATCCATTGACTGCATGCTCGCAGGGCCGGCGCGCGCGCTGCTGGCGGCCGTCGCGCTGGCCGTCCTGCCGGGGGCGCTGCCGGCCGCGCACGCGCAGAAGTATCCCGACAAGCCGATCCGCTTCATCGTACCTTTCCCGCCGGGAGGCGGCAACGACATCCTGGCGCGCGCGCTGGCGCCGAAACTGGCCGAGTTCCTCGGCCAGCCGGTGGTCATCGACAACCGCGCGGGCGCGGGTGGCAACATCGGCACCGAAGCCGCGGCCAAAGCGCCGGCGGATGGCTACACCATCGTCATCGCCTCCAACCAGATCACCATCAACCCCTGGCTGTACGCGAAACTTCCCTTCGACATCGAAAAGGATTTCGCACCGGTCGCGCTGGTGGCCTCGGTGCCGATGGTGCTGGCGGTCCATCCGGCGGTGCCGGCGCAGAACGTGCGCGAATTCATCACCCTGGCCAAGGCCGGCCCGGGCAAGCTCAACCACAGCACACCCGGCAATGGCACGCCGCAGCATATCGCCTTCGAAGTGTTCAACCATGCGGCCGGGGTACAGATCGCCCATGTGCCCTACAAGGGAACCACACCCGCCATCGCGGATCTGCTGGGCGGCCAGGTCCAGGCCGCGATCGGCACCATGGCTTCGCTTGAACCGCATGTCAAGGCGGGCAAGCTGCGCGCCCTGGGCGTCACCACGCCAAAGCGCTCGGCGGCGATGCCCAACGTGCCGACTATCGCCGAGGCGGCGCTGCCGGGTTTCGAAGTGCCGCTCTGGTACTCGATACTGGCGCCGGCCGCCACGCCCCGGGATGTGGTGGCGCGCCTGTCGGCCGAGGTATCGCGCACCCTTGCAGTGCCGGACATCCGCGAGCGCCTCACCGGGCAGGGCTTCGAGGTGAGCTACCTGAACGCCGACCAGATGGCCGACCTGATCAAGCGCGACATCGCGCGCTGGCAGAAATCGGTCAAGGACATCGGTCTGAAGATCGAGTGAGACGCGTGGCCGGATGACCTCGATCAACGCGGCGCTTGCCGGCGTACGGGTGCTGGATTTCAGCCAGGTAGGGGCCGGTCCGGAATGCGCCATGCTGCTGGGCGACCTGGGCGCCCAGGTCGTCAAGATCGAGTCGCCTGGCGGGGATATCGGCCGCAAGCTCGGCCCCCCTTGGCAAGGCGGCGAATCCGTCGTGTCGATGAGCTTCAACCGCAACAAGCGCTCGCTCGCCCTCGACCTGAAAAAGCCCGCAGGCGCGGGCATCGTGCAGCGCATGGCCGCACGCGCCGACGTGGTCGTCGAAAGCTTCCGGCCGGGGGTAATGGACAGGCTGGGCATCGGTTACGCCGCGCTGTCGGCGCTGGCGCCCGGCCTGGTGTTCTGCTCGGTCTCGGCCTATGGCCAGACCGGCCCGTGGTGCGACAAGCCGGGCGTCGACGGTATCGTCCAGGCGGTCTCGGGGCTGATGAGCCAGGTCGGCACGCCGGATGCGCCACCGATGAAGGTGCAAATCCCGGCAGCGGACATGGTGACCGGCTTCCTGTCCGCCACCGCGGTGCTGGCCGCCTTGCGGGTGCGCGACATGCCCGGCCCCGCTCACGGGCGCGGCCAGCATCTCGACATGAGCCTCTACAACAGCGCCCTGATGCTGCAGCAGTCGGCACTGGCCTCCTACCTGTCCTCGGGCGAGGTGCCGCCCAAGGCCGGCAGCGCCGCCCCCTACTCCGCGCCGAATGAAGCCTACCCGACCAGCGACGGCTGGATCATGATCGCCGCCTATCACGACGACCGCTGGCGCGCCTTCTGCGAGGCGTTGGGCGATCCCGCCATGGCTGACCGGCCGGCGTTCGCAGACATCCCGCAGCGGGTGGCCAACCGCGACCTGCTGATGCGGGAAGTGTCGAGCCGACTCGCGACGCGCACCACCGCACAGTGGCTGTCCAGGCTGGAGGCGGCGGACATCATCTGCGGTCCGATCGCGGATTACCGCGAGGTGATGGCCTCGCCGCAGCTGGCGCACAACGGCGTGATCGTAGAGATGCGGCACCCCAGGGCAGGCACGCTGCGCATGCCCGGCGCCGCCCTGGGCGACCGCGATGCCCAGGCGCGCGTGCATCTGCCGCCGCCGATGATCGGCGAGCACAGCCGCGCCGTGCTCGCCGACTTCGGCTTCTCGCGCGAGGAAATCGACGAGCACGTCGCCGCCGGCGCGGTGATACAGAACTGACAGTGAAGGAAAGCCGATGAAATTCAACGCCGTTCGCCTCTTCAGCGAAGGAAACAGGCGCGTCAGCCGCGTGGTGGAGCAATCCGTCGACGACCTCGACCCCGGCGAGGTGGTGATCCGCGCGCAATTCGCCGCGGTCAACTACAAGGACGCGCGCGCCGTCAGCGGCGCCGGCAATGTGATCAAGCGATTCCCCTGCATACCCGGCATCGAGGTGTCCGGCGTCGTGGCCGCGTCCGCCAGCCCCGACTACCGCGAAGGCGATCGGGTGACCGTCCAGGGGGGCCAGGAGTTCGGCATCCGCCATGACGGCGCCTTCTCCGAGGTGGTGCGCGTGCCGGCTGCCTGGGTGGCCCGCATCCCGCCCGGCTTCGACGCCTACGACGTGGTCGCGTTGGGCATAGGCGCCTATACCTCCGCGGTGGCCGTCGAAGAGCTGGTGCGGCGCGGCGTCACGCCGGACCAGGGCCCGGTCGCGATTACCGGCGCCACCGGCGGCTGCTCCAGCTTCGCCATCGACATGCTCTCGGGCCTGGGTTATACGGTCGTCGCCTCCACCGGCAAGTCAGGCGAAACCGCCTACCTGAAATCGATTGGCGCCCATGAAGTGATCGGCCGCGACGCGATTGCCACGAGCGACAAGCCGCTAGACGAACAGCGCTGGGCCGGCGCCATCGACGCCGTGGGCGGCAAGCCGCTTTCGGACCTGTTGCGCACGATGAAAAAGCGCGGCGTGGTATGCGCGTTCGGCAACGCGGCGGGCGAGACCTTCACGAGCTCGATCTATCCTTTCATCCTGCGCTCGGTGTCACTGGCCGGCATCAACGCCAACCATCCCGTGGCGCGGCGCGAAACCGGCTGGATGCGCATGGCCAAAGGCGGCGACCTGCGCCCCCGCCATCTCGACAGGATCTGCTTCGAGATCCCGTTTGCCGGACTCAAGGACTATTGCGAGGACGTGATCGCCGGCGGCATCCGAGGGCGCGCGGTCGTGCGCTTCGGCTGATGCCGGCGCGGCCGATCAGGTCGCGATGTCCTTGGTGCGCACCTCGCGCTGGAACACCTCGAGGCACTGCGCCTTGGCGCGGTTGAAGGCGTCGGAGGTCAAGGTCTCGGGATGCCGCGGCCGCGCCGCGTCGAAACGGACCACCTGAGCGATGCGGGTGGGCCGGCGTGTCAGCATCAGCACCTGATCGGCCAGATATACGGCCTCGTCCAGATCGTGCGACACCAGGATCATGGTCGTCTTGGTCGCTTCGAAAATGTCCTGCAACTTGTCGCGCATGAAAAGCGTCATCTCGTAGTCCAGCGCCGAGAACGGCTCGTCGAGGAACAGCACCTCGGGATGCACGGCCAGCGAGCGCATGATCGATACGAGCTGCTGCTGCCCGCCGGACAGTTCGTACGGGTAGCGGTTCAGGTCGAAGCGGATGTCGAAGGACTGAACCAGTTCCTCCGTGCGGGCATCGCACTCGCCCTTGGACTTGCCGGCGATGCGCAGGGGGTACTTGATGTTGTCGATCGCGCGCTTCCAGGGAAACAGCGCGTCGCGATAGTTCTGGAACACATAGCCGATGACGGTCTGGGCCAGGGTCTTGCCGTCGAACAGGGCTTCGCCGGCATCCATTGGCAGGAGTCCCGCCACCATGTTGATCATGGTCGACTTGCCGCAGCCGTTGGGACCGAAGATCGAGGTGATCTGCCCCTTGGGTATGTCAAGATCGAAGTTGGTGTAGAGCGGATGGCCTGCGAAGCTCTTGGTCAGGCCGCGAATCGTGATGTGCGTGTCCGGCGCGGTACGCTTCAGCATCGCCGCTCCGACGGTTTCGGGTGCGTTCATTTGCCGCCCCAGTGGATGAAGCGGCGCTCGATCAGGATGAAGATCAGGTTCAGGCCATAGCCCAGCACCCCTGCGCCGAAAATCGTTGCATACATTTCAGGCATGTTGAAAATCATCTGGGCGTTGATGACACGCTGGCCGAGCCCGTCGGTCGAACCGATGAACATCTCGGCCACGATCACGATAACCAGGGCGAACGATACCCCGGAGCGCATGCCAACGAAGGTTTGCGGGAGCGACTCGAGCAGGGTCACTCCCGTCATCACCCGCAACGGCGATGCACCCATCACGCGCGCCGCCGCCTGCCGTGTCTTGCGCGCGTTCATCACGCCATACGCCGTGTTGAACAGGATGAGCAGGCCAGCACCGAAAGCAGCAACCGCCACCTTGGTGCTCTCCCCGACCCCGAGGATGACTAGGAACAGCGGGAACAGGGCCGAGGCCGGCGTCGAGCGGAAGAAGTCAATGACGAACTCGAAGGAGCGATACAGGCGCACCGACGAACCCAGCATCAGGCCAAGCGGAACGCATATCACCACTGCGATGCCGAAGGCCAAAAGCGTCCTGCGCACGGTGATGATGAGGTCCTTGATCAGGTTGCCCCCGACGAACCCGTCCCAGATGGCCTTGGCCGATGCCTGCGGAGACGGCAGCAGGACCGGGTCGACCACCTTCAGCCAGGCGGCCAGCCACCACAGGAAAATGAACGCAACCGCCCCCACCGCCGGGGTGAGGGCATTCGCGAAACGACCGCTCAATATATCTTTCAAGATGACAGGGTCCGATCAATAGGTCTTGAGCATGGTCCTGACATCGATCTTCGACTTGACCAGCCCGGATGCGGTTGCCTGGTCGACCAGGTTCTGGAAATCGGCGATCTCGGCGGGCTTCAGGTCACGCACCATGTTGTAGTACGACAGCGGCACCGTCGGCGCAACCGCCGGGGAGGTGTTCATGTGCTTGACGAGAAGTTCGCGCGCCTTCGGGTCGTTGTTGCCGTCATTGAGCGCCTTGGCCCAGGCGCGCGCCAGGCGCTCGGCGACCTGCGGACGCTCCTGCATGAACTTGACGCTCATCACGCCCCCGGCGAGCACGGCGCAGGCGTCGGGCCGGCCCAGCATGTACTTGGCGATCAACCCGCCTTCGAGCTTGCGGCCGATGCCCTGCGCCACCATCATGCTGACGATGGGCTCGAGCGTGTAGGCGGCATCGAACTGGCCGCCCTGCAGGCCGCCGATGTGCACGCTCATCTGCTGCTCCTGCATGGAGTAGTCCTTCTCCTCCAGCCCCACCGCCTTGAGCACGCCCTTGGCGACGAACAGGTTGCCCGGACCGGGCGCGGACATGATGCGCTTGCCCTTCAGGTCGGCCAGGGTCTTGATGGTGGTGTTCGATGCCGGCACCACATAGGCCTCGAGCTGGTACTTGACGTTCTGGCAGTTGATGGAGAAGTACTGAAGCGTGTTCGGGCGCAGCGCGTTGATGTTGGCACCTTCCAGCGACAGCAGGTTGGAAGCCGTATCGAGATCGCCCTTGACCAGGCCCTGCACGATGAGCGGGTGCGTCGCCAGCGGAATGCCTTCGACGTCGAGATTCTCGGCTGCGAAGTAGCCGCGCTCCTTGGCGATGAAGTAAGGCATGGCTGAAGAAGCGATGAACAGGCCCATCTTCACTTTGTCCTGCGCCTGTGCGGCGGGACCGAAGGCGCTGATGCCGGCCAGGACCGTGGTGGCTGCAATGAGTTTCAAGCTACGCATGACGCTCCTCTGTTGGATGTCGGTTGGAAAAGTGGGGTTACGGGGCTTTGCGTCCGTCCATTTGTCCGGACATGACAGTTGATCCAAGATACCACAGCAAGGCAGCCTAAAAACGCATGCCGGACATCGGGAAATCCCCTAGGTCCCGCTGCGCACTCGACATCACTCGGTTAGCAATGTTCAGGCCAACTTCGCCGAGATACCCTTCCTGACAATGCCCGCACCGACCCGCGAGCCCCGGAGTCTGCCCATGGCGGCATTTGCGGCGCGCTTTGCCATTTGATCGCGGCGTGCATTAAACTGAATTAGTTTTGTCGTGTGTCCCGGGCAGCCTCCGCAAGCCGGGCCATATAGCCTTGCGTACGCTGCCATCTGCCTACCGCCCACCGCTTTTCTCCATGGGGAACACCATGCATCCAGAAGGAATCGGCGCACCCGTACTGCGCCGTGAAGACCGCCGCTTCTTGACCGGACGCGGCCAGTATGTGTCCGACATCGTGCTCGAGGGCGAACTGCATTGCGCCTTCGTGCGCTCGCCGCACGCCCACGCGCGCATCCGCGGCATCGACAGCACCGCCGCGCTCGCATCCCCTGGCGTGGTGGCCGTCTACACCGGCGCGGACATGGCCGCCGACCGGGTCGGCCCGATGGTGCCGCTGTGGCAGATTCCGGGTGTGGACGGCAAGGTCATGAACGAGCCGCCGCGCTGGGCGCTTTCGCGCGGCACGGCGCGCCATGTCGGCGAAGCCGTGGCGCTAGTGGTGGCCACCACCCGCCACCAGGCGCTCGACGGGGCCGAGAAGGTGGAGGTCGACTGGGAGCCGCTGCCGGCAACCGTCGATGTGCGCGACGCCGCCAAGGAGGACGCGCCGCAGTTGCACGCGGAGGCGCCCGGCAACCTGTGCGTGCGCTTCCAGCGCGGCACCAAGGCGCCGGTCGACGAGGCCTTCGCGCGCGCGGCACACAAGGTGTCGGTCGAAATCATCAACCACCGCATCATCTGCGCGGCGCTCGAACCGCGCGCGGTCATCGCGTCGGCCTCGGCCACGCGCGGCCTCGACGGCCATGCCGTGACCATCTGGTCGGCCACCCAGGTGCCGCATCACATCCGTAAGTTCGTCTCCGAACAACTGGATCTTCCCGAGAACGCGGTGCGGGTGATCGCCCCCGATGTGGGCGGCGGTTTCGGGACCAAGGGCAAGCATTATCCGGAGGAAATCGTGCTGGCCTGGGCAGCGCGCAAGCTGGAGCGGCCGCTCAAATGGGTCTCGACCCGCAGCGAAGCCTTCGTCAGCGACTACCACGCGCGCGACCACGCGACGCATGCCGAGCTGGCGCTCGACGCAGACGGCAAGTTCCTCGGCCTGCGCGTCTCGACCCTGGCTGCGGTGGGCGCCTATGTTTCCACGGTGGGAGCGGCCGTTCCCACCACCGTATACACCGCGGTGCTCTCCGGTCCGTACCGCATCCCCGCGATATTCGCCGAGGTGCGCGCCACATTCACCAACACGGTGCCCACCGATGCCTACCGGGGTGCGGGCAGGCCCGAGGCCTGCTTCGTGCTGGAACGCCTGGTCGAGGAAGCGGCGCGGCAAACCGGGATCGACCGCATCGAACTGCGGCGCCGCAACTTCATTCCCGTCGGCGCGATGCCCTACGCCACGCCGGTCGGACCGACCTATGACACCGGCGACTTCATCCGCCTGTTCGAGCGCGCGCTGGTTCTGGGCGACTATGCGGGATTTCCCGCGCGCCGCGCCGAGGCGGCCAAAAAAGGCCTGATCCGCGGCTTCGGCATCGCCTACTTCGTCGAAAGCTCGGGCGTGGCGCCCTCCAAGTACGCAGGCATGTTCGGCGCGCGCGCCGGATTCTTCGATTCGGCCGACATCCGCGTCGCCGCCGACGGCAGCCTTCTGGTGATGTGCGGCACCCACAGTCACGGCCAGGCGCACGCCACCACCTTTCCGCAGGTGCTGGCCTCGCGCATCGGCGTGCCGCTTTCGATGATCGAACTGGTCGAAGGCGACACCGGCCGCGTGCCATACGGCACCGGCACCTTCGGCTCGCGCTCGATGGTGATTGCCGGCTCGGCCATCTACATGGCCGCGGAAAAGATCCTGGTCAAGGCCAGGAAGCTCGCCGCGCACATGCTCGAAGCCGCGGAAGCCGACATCGAGCACAAGGTGGTCAACGGGCTGGGCGAGTTCCGGGTCGCCGGAACGGACCGCAAGGTCACTTGGCCCGAGGTATCGCGCGCCGTCACCTATGCGCACAATCTGCCACCCGGCATGGAACCGGTGCTGCACGAAAACGCGTTTTTCGACCCGACCAATCTGACCTGGTCCAACGGCGCGCAGGCCTGTGAGGTCGAAATCGACCCGGCCACCGGCGTGACGCGCATCATCTCCTACATCGGCGTCGACGACATCGGCACGGTCATCAACCCGATGGTGGTCGACGGCCAGGTGCACGGCGCCATCGCCCAGGGGATTGGACAAGCGATGTTCGAGGAGGCCGTCTACGACCGCGAAAGCGGCCAGCTCTACACCGGCTCGTTCATGGACTACACCCTGCCGCGCGCCGACACGCTGCCCAGCTTCATTTCGGAAACCGATGAAAGCCAGCCCTGCACGCACAACCCGCTGGGCGTGAAGGGCTGCGGCGAATCAGGCACCATCGGCGCGCCGGCCTCGATCACCAGCGCCATGCGCGACGCGCTCGAGCCCTTCGGCGTAACCGGCCTGGAAATGCCGTTCACGCCAAACAAGGTATGGCGCGCGATCCAGCAGGCGAAGACGAAGGCGGCGGCATGACGCGGCGGCCTCGACGCCCCCCGGCCGGAGCGCCCGCATGACGCCAGCCGGCAACGAAGCCGAGACAAAGGCGCAGGTCGAAGCCGGACTGCGCGCGCTGTGCGATTGGGCCGCCGGCCTCACCTACGAGAACATTCCGGCGCGCGTGCATGCGCAGGCCGTGCTGATCCTGGGTGACAACATCGCCGCCGCGCTGTCAGCCGCCGACGAGCCCGAACTGCGCGCCTATCACGAGCAACTCATGGCCGACAAGACCGCTCCGCAGGCCACGCTGCTGCGCGCCGGTGCGCCGAAGGTCGCCATGATCGACGCCGCCGTCGGCAACGGCCTGTCCGGCACCTGGAACGAACTCGACGATGGCTACACGCGCACCGCCGTGCATCCCGGTGCGCTCAGCCAGCCGTTGATCCTCGCCGCCGCCGAAGCCGGCAATCTTTCCATGGCCCAGACCCTGCGCGCGGTGGTGGGCGCCTACGAGATCGGCACGCGCTTCGCGCGCGCCTGGCCCGGCACCCTGCCGCGCCTGCATCCGCACGGCGTCTACAACGTGGTGTGCGCGGCCGCGGGTTTGGCCCTGCTGCGCGGCTACGACGCCGCCCGGCTGCTGCGCGCCCTGACCGCGGCGGCCACGATGGTGAGCCCCGGCCCCTACAGCCATCCGATCGAGGGCGCGCTGGTGCGCAATGCCTGGCCCGCCGCCGGGGCCTGGCTGGGGCAGTTCGCGTGCGACATGGCCCGCCTGGGTATCGCCGGCACGCCAGCGGGCCCGTATGACGTGTATACGCGCGGCCTGGGCGCGCCGGCCAAGCCCGCCGAACTGACCGATGGCCTGGGCAGCGACTGGACGATCTGCGACGGCTACCACAAGCTCTACGGCGCCTGCCATCACTCGCACGCGGCGATGGAAGCCATCGAGTCTTTGTTTGCCGCACGCCCCGACCTGCGCGGGGGCGGCCAGGTCAAAGGCGTGCTCATGGAAGGCTCGGCCATGGCGATGAACTTCGACAACCCTGCGCCGCAAACCACGCTGGGAGCGAAGTTCTCGATCCAGCATGCGCTGGCCGCCACCATCGCGCACGGCGCCGCCGCGCCCGGCAACTTTCTCGATCCGAGCTTGCGCGATGCGGCCATCATCGAATTGCGCAAGCGCATACGCATGGCGCAGTTGCCGATGGTCAAACCCTGGCCGCTCGACAGGCCGGCCCGTGTCACGCTGGAACTGGAGGATGGCAGCACGCTCACAGCCGAGTGCGAAGCGGCGCTGGGCAGCCCGGCGCGGCCTCTGGACGCCAATCGTGTGCTGCGCAAGATCGGCGAACTGGCCGAACGTGACGCCCCGGGACTGGCGCCCGCGGTGGTGCGGCTGCGCGCCACCATCGATGCAGGCGAAGACCCTGCGCTGACCTGCCGGGAGTGGATGGCAGGCTTTTTCGCCTGACGGCATGAGGGGGGCCGGCACCGCCACGCCGGCACCCGCCTCGCGTCAAACCACCTTGCGCGCCTTCAGGTCCTCGATCTGCGCGTCGCTGTAGCCGATCTCCTTCAAGATCTCCGCCGTATGCTCGCTGTGCTCCGGCGTGGCGCGGGCCATCGTCGCCGGCGTGCGTGACAGCTTGACCGCCTGGTTGACGATCCTGATCTCGCCCAGTGCGGGGTGCTGCACCGGCGCGGCGGCACCGAGGTGCTTGACCTGCGGATCGGCGAATACCTGGTCGACGGTGTAGATCGGGCCGCACGGCACGCCGGCCTCGTTCAGGACTTCGACCCACTCGGCGGTATTGCGGGTGACGGTCGCCTTGGTGATTTCCTCGTTCAACGCCACGCGGTTCTTCGAGCGCGAAGGTTCATCCTTGAACTCGTCCTGGCTGAACAGTTCCGGACGCCCCATCACCTCCGACAGGCGCTTCCACATCACCTGGCCGGAGGCGGCGATGTTGACGTAGCCGTCCTTGGTCTTGTAAGCCGAGGTGGGCATTGAAGTGGGATGGTCGTTGCCCGCCTGCCCGGGAACTTCGCCCTTCATCAGGTAGCGCGCCGCCTGGAAGTCCATCAGCGCGATCTGCGACATGAGCAGGCTTGACTGCACCCACTGGCCTTCGCCCGATGTCTGGCGCTCCCACAGGGCGGTGAAGATGCCGAGGGCGGCGAACATGCCGCCGGAGAGGTCGGCGATCGCCGTGCCGGCGCGCACCGGGCCGCCGCCGGGAAAGCCGGTCACCGACATGAAACCGCCCATGCCCTGCGCGATCTGGTCGAAGCCCGGCCGGGTGCCGTAGGGCCCGTCCTGGCCGAAGCCGGAAATCGAGGCGAGGATGATGCGCTTGTTTACCGCGCGCAGGGATTCGTAGTCGATGCCGAGGCGGAACTTCACGTCGGGGCGGAAATTCTCCACCACCACATCGGCCGTCTTGACCAGCTTGAAAAGGATTTCCCTGCCGTCAGGCGCCTTCATGTCGAGGGTGAGCGAGCGCTTGTTGCGATGCAGGTTCTGCATGTCGAAGCCGTGCCGCGGTCCGCTCATGGTGTCGGGTTCCGGCGACTCGATCTTGATGACATCGGCGCCGAAGTCGGCAAACTGCTTTACGCAAGTGGGGCCGGCCCGCACGCGCGTGAGGTCGAGGATGCGCAGGTCTTTGAGGGCGGATGAAGCGGGAATGTGCGGCATGCGGTTTGTCTCTTGGAGGGAAAGGGAATCATCGGCGGGAACCGGGCATGCGACGAACACGTCCACACTCGGCCCGGCCCGGCATTTTCGCGCAAATCGCCGCCGGCCGGCCCGCTCAGTCCGTCCGGGCGATCAGGGCGATCAGGCCGCCGCCCGGCGGCCCCTGGTGCTCGGCGCCCCCGGAAACGAAGATGCGCGTGTCGCCCAGCACCCCGGCCACCAGGCCGCCGACCGCGCCGCGGATGTGGCGCTGCGCGTTGATGTCGCCGTCCTGCCACATGGTGTGGCGCCGGCCGCGTACCTGGCCACGCGCATCCGGCTCGCACTTCACCAGGGCGCAGGCAATGCGCTCCATGCCGGACGCACGGTTGTCGCCGCGCGCGGCGATCCCGAGTTCGTCCAGGCAGGCATAGATGCCGTTGATGTCGAGCGCATCGTCCATGGTGTGATGCGCGATGACGAACCCGCTGGACCAGCCGGCGGCATTGCCGAACACCACCACCTCGTTTTCCGCCACCTCGATGCCCGAGGAGATGCTGGCGCGGCCGCTCCATATCTCGGGCCGCGCGAAGAAGTCGGCCTCGTCGACCGCATCGGCCGCGATCTCGCCCAACCCCTGCATCACGCCGAACGCACCCGCCACGCGGCTAAAGGCCATCGACTTGTTGGGATCGCCGCTGACGAGCTTCGCGCCGCGCGCCAGCGCGGTCTGCGCCGCATCGGTGGTGACGCAACCGCCCTTGACCTGCACGAAATGGACATCGGCGGGATCGGCGATACCGGCGTCGCGCATCGCCCGCCGCACGGCATCCGCCACCATGTTCACCTGCGCGCGCGTGCCGATCTCCTCCGGCAGCGGCACCGGCGTGAAGGCCCGGCCGATGGCCAGGCGCTTCGGGCCGCCCGCTGCCGCCGGCGCATCGCCGTCGACGCAAAACACCGTGTAGTGCGGCGTCAGCACGCCCTCGGTGCCGCCGGAGAAGATGAAAATCACCGACCGGGCGACCGCGTCCTGCGTGGTGCATAGCGCCTCGGCCAGCAGCAGCTTGAGGGATTGCACCAGGAAGCCGCGCGTGTAGTCGTTGACCAGGCCGTTGCCCTCGGTCTTGCCGATGAAGGCCACGATGTGCGCCGGATTGACCTCGCCGCCTTGAATGGCCGCCGCCAGCTGCGACACGTCGCCCGGGTCGCGCATGGTGAAGCGATGCACGGTGGCGCGCATGTGCGCTCAGACCCGGGTGACGTCGCGGTACAGGCGCGCGAGCTTCTGCTGGAAGGGCGCCTCGAGCTTTTTCCGCGCGCCCGCCACCGGATCGGCGCCCGCCTCGAGCGTGTCGCTGGCCTCGCGCGAAAAATCCATCACGAAGCGCACCCGCTCCTGGCGCAGGCGCACGAACTCCTGCAGCACCGCGGGCATGTCCGCGCCGGAGGCGCCGCCGCCCGCGCAATGCCTGACCAGCAGGTCGGCGGCCACGCAGGCGTCCTCGATGGCCTGGGTCGCCCCCTGGCCCAGCGTCGGCACCATGCCGTGCGCCGCATCCCCGAGGTAGAGCACATGCCCGCGCTCGTCGCTGTAGAGCGGTGGCGATTCCTGCAGCCGCGCCCAGTGAATCGACGCCACATTGCCGCACACCTGGTCGATCAGCCAGGCGCACTGCGCTGAAGGCATGCCTCCGGAAGGCGTGTACAGGGTGCGCAGGTGGTCGGCGTTCTTGGCCGCCTGCGGCACCTCGGCCCCAGGCGGGATCGGGAAGGTGCCCGCGATGTAGATCGCCTCACCCGGTACGCGGAACGCCAACAGGCGGTTGGGCCCGTTGAACCATTGTTCATAGTCGTCGATCAGGCCGCCCGCGGTATCCGGTACCAGCAGGCGGTAGATCACCACGCCGTGCTGGCGCATGACGGGCGTGCCGGCGAGCCGCTCGCGCGTGAGGGAATAACGCCCGTCGCCGGCCACCAGCAGGTCGACGTCCTCGACGTGGTACGCAACCCCGTCCCGGACGTAATCGACGGCCAGGCGCGCCGGGTCGCCCGCCATGTAGGCGACCGACGATACCCTCGCGCCGTAGCGGATCAGGCCGCGGGCTTCGCCGCGCAGGGCGGCATACAACTCGGACCAGCGGATGCGGATGCCGAGATTGTCGGCCACCTGCATCAGCGGCAGGTTGAACAGTTCGGTGCCATCGGTCAGGGAGATGCGCCACGATTTCCACGGCAGGCTCCTGGCCTGCACCGCGTCGTGCAGCTGCGGGTCGTGCCGGAGCAGGGCCTTGACCGCGTTTGGGCCCACATTGAGCCCCGTACCGGATTCCGAATGATCGCTGGCCTCGACCTGCTCCAGGCAGATGACCTCGATGCCCGGCACCCGGCTCAACGCGCGCGCGACGATGCAACCCGCCACGCCCGCTCCTGCAATCACGCATTTCATTATGGTTGTGTCCCTCGAAAGACTCACTCGTTACACGGAAACAAGCATGCCTGGCCGCCGCCTTCAGCGACTCACGCCGCGAGATGACGGGCCTGCCGCGCGGGGGTGCGCACGCCCACCGCGCGACCGGCGCCGCGGCGTCCGCCGCTCTCAGGCGGGATCCTGTCGATGAACGCCGGCTTGCCGCGTCCGCCGCTGCGCGCATAGTCGGCGGAAAGCGCCGCCTCCACCGTTGCGCGCTCCAGCGCGCACGGCCCCAGGAGATAGGTGTGCAGCAGGTCGAACAGGCGCTCCATCGCCACTTGATGGGTCTGGCCCGCCTTCAGGTAAAGCCAGTCCGACAGCGCCATGAAGCCGGCGAAGGGCGACCCGTCGGCATCGGTCGACAGCAGCATCGGCAAAGTGTCCTGGAAGCGCCCCGAATTGGCCACCATGTCCCAGTAGCGCGCGAAGCGCGCCAGCCGCTGCATGGTCGAAAAATCGATCACGTCGGTTGCCAGGATGTTATAGGGCGGGTCGGGGTTGTAGCGCATCCGGTGCGCCTCGGTATGGCGGATGATCGGGGTGCCGCGCAGGCGCTTGAGGATGCCGAACTGGATCTCGTGCGGCAGAAGCGAGATGAGCCGGTCGAATCCGGCGGCAAAGCTCTCGAGGGTCTCGCCCGGCAGGCCGGCGATCAGGTCGACATGCAGGTGCGCTCCGGACTCCCGGCGCAGCCAGCCCAGGTTCGCGCAGGCCCGCTCGTTGTCCTGGCGGCGCGAGACCCGCTTCTGCACCTCGGGATTGAAGCTTTGTATGCCGAGTTCCAGTTGCAGTGATCCCGGCGGGAAACGGCGGATGGCGTCCTTGAGCGCATCTGGGAGATGGTCGGGGACCACCTCGAAATGCACGAAGCACGGGTCGGTCGGGTCGGCCTCGAGGCGCGCCAGAAAGAACTCGAGGATCGAAAGGCTGGTCGCGACATTGAGATTGAAGGTGCGGTCAACGAACCTGAAAGCCCGCGCGCCGCGATTCCACAGGGCCTCCATCGCGCCGAGAAAGCGCGCCAGGTCGAACGGCCACGCGGTCTTGTCGAGCGCAGACAGGCAGAACTCGCACTTGAACGGGCAGCCGCGGGAGGCCTCGACATAAAGGTGGCGCCTGGCGATGTCTTCGTCGCCGTACTCGCCATAGGGCAGCGCCAGATCGCGCAGGGGCGGCTGCACCCCGGCATGCACCTTCATCAGCGATCCGGGGCCGTCCAGAATCTGCCGGACGAGCGCCGCGAAGGTCACCTCGCCCCAGCCGGTCACGACGTAGTCGGCCAATGCGCAGATGCGCTGGTTTGCGGTCTCGAAACTCACCTCCGGCCCGCCCAGCACCACCACGATCTCCGGGGCCAACGTCTTGAGCATCGCGACGATGCGCGTGATGTCCTCGACATTCCAGATGTAGACGCCGAAGCCGATGACGGCCGGCTGCAGCGCGAGCAGACGTTCCACGGCCGACTCGGTCCTCACGCCGGTGACCATCTCGAGGATATGCGTGTGGTCGCGCAGTTCGCCCATGTTGGCGCGCAGGCAGCGCAAGCCGAGCGACGCGTGCGAATAGCGCGCGTTGAGGGTTGAAAGGACGATGCGATGCATGCGTCCGCATTTTACGCTGGCGCTGCGGGGTGCCGCATGCTGTAATTCATGGTTCTTCCACGCGAGCCTTGCCATGAACCGTCGCCAGTTCGTCGCAGCATCCGGCCTGGGTTTCGCCGGCACCGCCGCCGCGCAGTCCACCGACCTGCCGCCGTGCGCGTATATCCGCACGGCCGACGTCGTCTACGAGCCCACCCCGCGCGGCGTGGTGGAAACCATGCTCGACCTGGCGCGGGTCGGGACCGGCGACGTCGTCTACGACCTGGGATGCGGCGATGGACGCATCGTCGTGGCCGCGGCTCGGCGCGGCGCCAGCGGCGTCGGCATCGAGATCGACCCGCATCTGGTCGAATGGGCGCAGGCCAACGTGCTGGCGGAGCGGGTCGGCGAACGGGTGAAGATCTGGAATCAGGACCTGTTCCTGACCGATCTCTCCGCCGCCAGCGTGATCGCCCTGTACATTCTGCCGGAGATGAATCGCCGGCTGCGGCCCAAGCTCTTCCGCGAGCTGAAGGTGGGTGCGCGGGTGGTCGCCAACGGCTTCGAGGTGCCGGGCTGGAAGCCGGACCGGGTAATCGACGTGCCGACCCGCTACCTGAATGCCTACCTCTATACCGTCAAGCCCGAAGACAAGACCGCGACCTAGGCGCCACCCATTCCATGCATGCCTCCGTGAAACGCCGCACCTTCATTGCCGCCGCCGCGCCGCTGGCGGCCCTGGCCGCCGGCCGCGCCGGTGCGCAAGCCAACCAGCCGCCATGCGTGCCGCCGCGCACCGCGGACGTGGTCTATGAGCCCACGCCGCTGGGGGTGGTCGACACCCTGGTGGCGGCCGCCAACGTCGGCGCAAGAGATGTGGTGTACGACCTGGGCTGCGGAGACGGGCGCTTCGTGGTGGCTGCCGCGCGGCGCGGCGCCATGGGCGTGGGCGTCGACCTCAACTACAAGCTGCTCGAGTGGGCCACCGCCAATGCGCTGGCCGAGCGTGTCGACACGCGCGTGCGCTTCGAGGGCCGCGACCTGTTCACCGTCGACATGGGACCGGCCTCGGTGGTGACCCTCTACCTGCTGCCGGAACTCAATCTGAGGCTTCGCCCCAAGCTATGGAAGGAACTGGCGGTAGGCGCGCGGGTCGTATCAAACGCCTTCGACATGGGCGACTGGGTGCCGGACCGCGTCTTCGACGTGCCCACCCGCTACCGTCGGGCGTTCCTCTGGACCATCAAACCGGAGCACAAGAAGGCCGCGTGACCGCCCGCCTGGCCGCCCCGCCGGCTCACTTGAGCGAGGCCTCGAGGTGGCGTACCAGTTCGCGCAATTCGCCCGCCGTCCCCTTCAGGCGCGAGGAGGTGCCGCCCACGGCGGACAAGCCGTGATTGGCGCGGTCGATCGCGGCCGAGATCTTCTCCATGTTCGACGCCACTTCGTGTGAGGCGGAAGATTGCTGGCGCAGCATCTCGGAGATTTCCCGCGACGCTACCACGACCCGGTCGCTCGAACTGCGGATGCGGTCGAGCGCCTCCTTCGCGCCCTGGATGGCGGTGCTGCTCTCCGCGACCTCGCCGGCTGCCGACTTCATGGTCTGGTCGGTGACGCCGGCCACTTCGCGGATGTTCTCGACCGTCTTGGCGATTTCCACCGTCGATGCGGCGGTCTGCTCGGCCAGCTTGCGCACTTCGTCGGCGACGACCGCGAAGCCGCGGCCCTCCTCGCCCGCACGGGCCGCCTCGATGGCCGCATTGAGCGCAAGCAGGTTGGTGCGATCGGCCACCTCGCGGATGGTGTCGGTCACGTTGCCGATGCGCGCCACGGCGGCCGCCAGCATGTCCATCTGGCGGCCGGACTGGTCGACCACGGCTACGATCTTCTGCGTCCTGGCGATGCTGTCATCCATGCGCGCGCTGCTGGCGTCGACCGTCTGGCGCGACTGCTCGCTGGTGGCGAGGCTCTCTTTCGTGTGCTCGCTGATCTCGCTGATCGATACGCTCATCTGCTCCATGGCCGCAGCAATCTGCATGACGCGCTCGACCTGCTGCTCCGCTTCGCCGACCAGGCCGCGGATTTCCGCATCGACCACACGCGCGCTCTCCTCGACCGCGCGGCTGCCGATGAGGACATCGCTGAAGGTGGCGCGCAGATGGATGCGTAGGGATTCCATGCGCGTGAGCAGGCCGCCCAGCGCGCCGGGCGAATGGCCGGAGATGCCGTGCTGCAGCTTGCCCTCGGCGAGCAGCGCGATGGCCTGATTGGCACGCTCGATGGGCAGCAGCACCGCGGCGCGCAGCCAGAGCAGCAGCGCAAGGCCCGCCGGCAGGGTCGACAGGGTCCACCAGCGCGAAAGGTCTGCGACCGCCGGGATCAACGCCAGGGCGGCCAGACCGGCCACGCCCAGCGCCATCCGGGCGCCCAGGTTGGCCCGCGCCGCGAACAGCGGGGTCTGCGGCATCTTGCGCGAGTTGGTGCGGATGCCGGCATACAGTTCCTCGGCGGCCTCAACATCGGCACGCGCCGGCGTGTTGCGCACGGACATGTAGCCGGTGGTCCGGCCATCGACCAGAATCGGGGTCACGTAGGCTTCCACCCAGTAGTAGTCCCCGTTCTTGCAGCGGTTCTTGACCAGGCCGCGCCACGGCTGGCCGGCGCGCACGGTGCGCCAGAGATCCTCGAAGGCCGCCGGCGGCATGTCGGGATGACGCACGATGTTGTGATCCGAACCGATCAGTTCTTCGCGCGTGAAGCCGCTCATGGCGACGAAAGACTCGTTGGCGTAGACGATCTTTCCGTCGAGATCGGTCTTCGTGACAATCGGCTTGCCCGGTTCGAGCAGGCGTTCGCGATTGGTGACCGGCATGTTGACTCGCATGACGATGGCTCCCTGGTGCGGTGTAGGCGGATAAACAGCCAAAAACGGTTTTTCGGGTGCACTGAGTTTAGGCAGGAAGGCCGCAACGCATCCCCGTGAATGAAGCCGTTTCGCCCCGCTTTTCGCGCATTGCGCCATACTGACCGAGGCTGAAAGGCGCACATCGCCGCTTTGCGGTACGCTTGCCCACCCGCGACGCTGGTCGAAACCGCCGTCCGGGCCCCCGAAACCGTCCGTCGCGCGCGCCTTGAAATTCCAGCACCTCATCCAGGTTAACGATCCCCTGATTCCGTTGATCGACCCCCTGACCCGCGAGCAAGTCTGGCGCGGACTGCAACTGAAGGCCGAGAATCCGCTGCTGTTCGTGTATGCGCTGGACGGCTTCAGGATCCTCGGGCGAGACGCCCGATCGATCAGCCGTGAACTGGTCTTCGGCCGGGCCGTGATCCGCGACCGGATCACCTTCATGCCGCCGGGCCGCTTGCGCCAGGACATCGAGGCCTCAGGCGACGTGCCGGCCGCCACCCTGGTGACCACCATCGAGACGCCCGACAGCGAGCAACTGTTCGTGCGCTTCGAGTACGAAACCCTTCAGGCTGCGGGGAGCCCGCCGGCCGACGAAATGCTGCAGGGCTTTGTCAAGCAGGCCTATGTCGAGGCCGACCGCGACGCCATCCGCACCATCCGCCGCCTGGCGGCGGATGGCACGCTCTAGCCGGGTGGCGCTTCAGGACGCCGAGGGCAACTCGACCCAGAAGGTGCTGCCCTGGCCCTCGGTCGATTCGCAGCCGATGCGCCCCTGCATCATCTGCACGAGCCGGCCCGAAATCGCCAGTCCCAGCCCGCCCCCGGGTATGCCGCCGGACTCGACGCCAAGGCGGGAAAAGGACTGGAACAACTCGTGCCGGCGCGCGGCCGAAATCCCGCGGCCCGTATCGGCTACCAGGATGCGCACCCTGCCGTCCCCGCCCCGCCGGACTTCCACCGTGACGCTGCCCAGGTCGCGGTTGAACTTCACGGCATTGGACAGCAGGTTGAGCATCACCTGCTTGAGCCGGGTGGGATCGGCACGCAAGATCACGCCGGCGCTCTCGTGCGCCCGGTTGTTCAGGGTCACGCCGCGCTCGGCGGCCGGCAGCGCCATCATCGCCACGCACGCATCGATCAGTTCCGCCGCGCGCACATCCTCGAAGCGCATTTCCACTTCGCCAGCCTCGATGCGGCTCATCTCGATGACCTGATTGACCAGCGCCAGCAGGTGGTCGCCGGCGATGAGAATGTTATCGATATGCATCGCCTGGCTTGCCGAGAGCGGCGCCTTGTCGTCGAACTTGAGCACCTCGGCGAAGCCGATCACCGTCGCCAGGGGCGTGCGCAGCTCGTGGCTCACCGAGGACAGGAATGCCGACTTGGCGCGATTGGCAGATTCGGCCGCGTCGCGGGCATCGCGCAGGCGCGCTTCGACGGCTGCGCGCTCGCGCATGACCGAGGCGGCGGCGAACACCACCACGACGATCGCCGACAGCATCGCCAGGAGCACGAATTCATGCGCAAGCGCCGGCGTCACCAGGCTCGCGGGCAACCAGCCGCGGATGGACCCGTAATAGAGCACGCTGATGGTCAGCAGCAGTGCGCCGCCGACCACGCCCAGCAGCAGAAGGTTGCCGAAGGTCGCCAGGAGCGCCAGGTTGGCCAGGAACCAGGGCATCACGGGCGAGAGAATGCCGCCGGTCAGGTAGGCCCACACCCCGACGAGAAGTATCGCGGCCAGATTGGTCAGCACAAGCCCGTAGAGGATGCGGCCGCTGCCGCGGATCATCAGTGCGCCGAACACCGGAATGACCATGCAGGTGGCGAAAAGCGCAAGTTCGGGCCTGGTCGGCGCGCTGCGCACCAGCAGGTAGAAAAGCAGCAGCACCGCGACGGTGCCCGACATCACCAGCAGCAGGGTGATCGCGCCGCGATAGCGGCGCTCGCGCGCGGCATCGGCGCGCGCCCGCGGCGGGACAAACCAGTCAATCAGTGGCACGCGGCGACCGCCCCAAAGAGCCCCGCCGGCGCCACCGGATCGATGCGCTGCACCCGGATTCGCGCAGCCACTATTTGGCGGGCAGGCTGCGCAGGTACGCCACGAGCGCGTCGAGATCGGCCGGGCGCATCCGGGCATAGTAAGCCACGCCCATCGGCGGCTTGAGCCGGCTGCCGTCGGGCCGTACGCCGGTGGTGATCACCTTCTTGAGATCGCCATCCGAGTATTTCGACAGGCCGGCGGGCGTGATGTTGGTCGAGACACTCACGCCCCAGGGCCCGAAGAAGCTGAAGCCGCCCGCACCGAGCCTGTTTTCCAGGTCCGGCGCCCCCTGGGGACCGGCCGGAGAATGACATTCCACGCAGTGTCCGAGCGGCCCCGCGAGGTAGCGGCCGTAGGCCAGCTTGTCGGTGCGCGGCACATCGGCCACCTTGCCTACCGGCGGGCCGTAACCGGGCGGCAGCGGGATGCGGTACTCGGACTTGGCCACCTGGTTTTTGACCGGCTTGACGCTGCGCAGGTAGGCCACGATGGCGCGCGCGTCGTTGTCCGACATGCCGCGGTACAGGCCGATCGGCATCGGCGGACCGATGATCGACCCGTCCGGCCGCCTGCCTTCGCGGATGGCGGTGACAATCTGCGCGTCGGTCCACTTGCCGATGCCGGTCTCACGGTTCGGCGTGATGTTGGAGGCAATTGCGGTGAAGGGCTTGTCCTCGATCTTCAGCCCGCCGGCGAGCTCCATGCCGGGCATCGGCCCGTCGGGTCCCTGTGGGGTGTGGCAATTGCCGCAGGCCACGATGGACTGCATCAGATAGCGCCCGCGCTCGAGGCGGGATTCGGCGTTTGCGCCCGTCGCGGCGGCCAAGCCGGAAGCGAACAGCAGAACGGCGTGTTGCAGCCGCTTGATCATCATCTGCGGTGGCACATGCATGGTCATGTCCGCTCCAGGATCTCCGCACCTTTCCGTAACGGCGCATCCTAACCGGCGCCGCAGGCGCCGTCAAAGAGCCCAAAGCGGGGCCAGGCGCGCCGGCTGCATCAACCGATCAGGTCACGATAGGCGTGCCAGGTGGCATGCCCGATCAGCGGCGCGGTCACCACCAGGGGAATCATGCCCAGCACCAGGCTCGCGCCGATGATGAGCACGATCAGGGCCGCCCACAAGTAGAGCGGGCCGGGGTTGGTCCACAGTACCTTCACGCTGGCGAATATCGACATCATGGTGTCGCTGTTGCGATCGAGCATCATCGGCACCGACACCACCGACACCGCGAACACCAGCGAGGCAAACACGAAACCCACGCCGAACCAGACGCCGACGAACGGCAGGTTGGTGGCGGCGAAGATCTGCTTGAGCACCCCCTGCAGGGTCGGGAAGTCGCGCGCCGAGAACAGCGCGAATATCACCACCGACACGCGCGCCCAGACAATCATCGCGAAGGTGATGATGGCGGCGAAGAAACCGATGCCGGCCGGGTTGCGGCGCCAGCAGGTCAGGGAGGCGACGAGGCTCGGCCGCTCCCCGGCGGCGACCTGGCGCGACAACCAGTAAATGCCGCAGCAAACGAACGGCCCGACCAGGAAGAACCCCGCCACCAGGCCCATCGTCAGCTGCCACTTGACCTCGTAGATGGTTGTGATGCCCAGCCCCATCAGCGCGAACAGCGCGCCGTAGAAGGACCCCGCGTAACCGGTGGCGCGCATGTCCGCATGGCCCCGCGCCAGCCATACGAAAGGATTGGCTAGTCCGACCTCGCGCACCTGCGCCACAGCATGCGCGTCCTGCGCCAGTGGCGATTCCGGTGGGGCGGCAGGCATGGCCAGTCAGCGCGAGGCGGCCGCGCCGGCCGCCTCGCGCTCTATTTCATGGCGCAACCTGCGGAAGCGCTCTTCCGCCGCCGGCCCGAACAAGGGATCGCCGCGCGACTTGCGCGTCACCGCCTCGGCGACCTCTTGCCAGTCTGCCTCCCTGAGCAGGGCCGCGACCCGCGGCAGCATCCTGCCTTCCTCGGCCTCGAGATGGGCCCGGTAGTAGACCAGGTAACTGGCGGCCGCAGCCTCGACTTCGGCCCGCGCGACCACCGCGCCACCGATCACGGATTCGACAAGTTCGAGCAACCGCGCGCCGCAGGCGGCGATGACGCGGTGCTCCTGCACAAGCCGGTCGGCCAGCGGCCGCAAACTGGCGTCGAGCCGGGCGACGCGCTCGAAGACTTCGTCCTCGTAGCGGTGATGGTGAACGTCGGGAAAGTTGTTGAGATAGAACACGATGTCGCGCATCAGGTCGTAGTCCGGCGTCTCTGCGGCGGCGAAACGCATGACCTGCTCCTCGAACAGTCTGAGAAGGCGCGCGAAGTTGAGGTGTTCGGCATGCCACGCCGCGATCTGCCCGCTCATGTTGATCACTCCCGCTCTGGTTGCTGAGGCGAAGTGTCGATGAAGCGGCTCGGGGAGGTTTGATCCAGCGCAAAGGTGCGGCGACCCCGGGAGCCGCGTTCCGGTCCAGAATACGGGCCTGCGCAACCTCAACTGCCGCCATGACGCCATCCCCGCCGCCCCTGGGCATCGATCTGTACTCTCCGGCCGAGATCGCCGACCGCGTCGAGGCCGCCGGCGTCGCCAAGGCGCACCTGCCCTTGGCCAGGCTCGCCATGCTGGGGCTGCTCGCCGGCGCCTTCATCGGGCTGGGTGCGATGTACTACACCATCGTGGCCGCCGACCATGCCTTGTCGCTCGCGCCCGCCCGCCTGCTGGGCGGCCTGGCCTTCTCGCTGGGCCTGGTCCTGGTGGTGATCGCCGGGGCCGAACTTTTCACCGGCAACAACCTCATCGTCATGGCCTGGGCCGACAACCGCGTGACCACCCCGGAACTCCTGCGCAATTGGGGCGTTGCCCTGCTGACCAACGGAGTCGGCGCAGTCGCGCTGGCCTGGCTGGTGTGGATGTCGGGCCATCCCGGCCTCGGCAAGGGTGCCGTCGCCGCGCAGACCATGGCAATTGCGGCGGCGAAGACCGCCCTGCCGTTCACGGAAGCGTTTTTCCGCGGCGTGCTCTGCAACCTGCTGGTGTGCATGGCGGTCTGGCTGGCCATGGCGGGCCGCAGCGTCACCGACAAGGTGCTGGCGGTGGTGTTCCCGATATCGGCTTTCGTGGCGGCCGGCTTCGAGCACAGTATCGCCAATTTCTATTTCATCGCCCTGGCGATGCTGCTGGCATCCTCGGGGACGGCGGTACCGCCGGGGGCGGCGATCGACCTGGGCGGCATGGCCGCCAACCTGGTGCCGGTGACCCTGGGCAACCTCGCCGGCGGCGCCCTGCTCGTGGCCGGAATCTACTGGATCGTCTGGCGCAAGGCGGCCTAGCCGCCGCCCGCGCCGGGCCCGTACGATTCGCGGGTCAGGAAAGCTGGTAGCGCATGGTCGAGCCCAGAAGACGCTGCGCCGTGGTCTCCAGTTGGCCGGCGGTATCGCGGCTTTGCGCGATCGCCACGCGGCCCCGCTCCGCCGCGGTGGCGATGCGCTCGGTATTGAGCGCGATCTTCTCGCTGACCTGCTTCTGTTCCCTGGTGGCGCTGGAGAGTTCGCGCAGGCCCTCGGCCGCGCGCGCGGCCTGCTGCTGCAGGTCTTTCAGCGGTTCGACAAGTTCGCGTATCGAGACCACGCCGTCGCGCACGCGCGACTTCACGTTCTCGAGCCGATCGCCGGCAGCCGCCATGTTGCCCTGGATGCCTTCGATGGTTTTCTGGATGTCCGCCGTCGCTGTCGACGTGCGCTCGGCGAGCTTGCGTACCTCGTCGGCGACCACGGCGAAGCCGCGCCCTTGTTCGCCCGCCCGGGCGGCCTCGATGGCGGCGTTGAGCGCCAGCAGGTTGGTCTGCTCGGCAATCTCCCGGATGAGCTTGACCACGGTTCCGATATCAGCGGCCTGCGCGCGCAGGCCTTCCATCTGCCCGCCGAAATCGGCGACCGCGCTGTCGATCGCGGCGATCTCGGACTGCACCTGGTTGCCGCGCTCCAGCCCGTTGTCGGAGACGCGCACGGTTTCCTCAACCACGGCGCTGGCCTGGCGTGCGCTCTCGGCGACCTGGGAAATGCTCACCGCAAGCTCCTCGACCGATGCCGCCGTGGAACTGACCGCATCGGTCTGCGAGGCGCTGCTGCCCGCCAGGCCGGTCGCGGCCGACACGAGCTCGCCGGCCGAGACCGACACCGCGCCTACGTCTTCCTTGACCGAGCCGACCAGGGAACGCATTTCCTTCTGCATGGTGGCCACCGCGGAAAGCAGCACGCCGGTCTCGTCGTTGCCATTGACGACGATCTCGCCGCGCAAGTCGCCCTTGGCCACTTTTTGCGCCACCGCGACCACCTCACGCAACGGTCGGGTGACGCCGCTGGCCAGCCACCAGGCCGCCAGTCCGCCCCCGGCCACCGCCAGCGCGGCCAGCGCCAGCATCACGAAACGGGCCGTATCGGAGCGCGACTGCAGGCGCGCATTGGCGGCCACGCTGCGGGCGCGTTCCTCGGCGAGCAGCTTTTGCGTCAGGCCGCGATAGGCGGCGGCGGCCGGCAGCATGCCGGCCTCGGCGATCCTGTCGGCTTCGGCACGCTTGCCCGCATCCAGCAGGGCGAAGGCTTCGGCCCGGCGTGTCATGTATGCGGCCTGCTGCCTCTCGATCTCCGCCAGCAGTTCCTTGCGGGCCGGGCTTGGGTCGGACGCACCAATCTTCTTGCCAAGTTCGGCGATGGTGCCGGCGCTCGAATTCATGTCGGCGCTGAGATAAGCCTTGAGCGGCGCGTCGCCGCCGCTCTTGGCCAGCGCCGTGGCACGCGCCAGGTTGAGCTCGACCTGCTGCGCCCACTCACCGACCAGGCGCTCGCGGGCGACCTGCTCATCGACGAACTGGCGGGCATCGGCGGCACCCTGGCTCACGGCCCAGACCGCGTAGCCCAGGGCTACGGCGCAGATGGAAAGAATCAGCCCCAGACCGGCGGCCAGGCGCTGGCTGATTGACATTACTGGCTTCATGACGAAACGCTCCCTCTAAATGGTGACTGCCTTGCGCTGGACGACGGCGCGGCGCGGGACGTTCCGTGAATGAACTCCGCTTGCGCATGGTATTTCCCCACCGGTGCTTGCGGTGCGCCGAAATGATCCGGGTTCACCGCCCATATCGTCGATTCGGACCCGCTCCCGGGCGGGCGACGCCTTCGCGTCTCCCCCGACCGCCTTGCGCTATGCTTCATGGGTTGGCAGATGCATGGCAGGCCCAAACGATCCGTGCGCCCTCGACGGCCCGGACGCACAAACAGGAGGACAGCCAGATGATGATCGGCAACACCCTTCGCCGATGCTTGGGCGGCCGACTGGCCGCTCTTATCGGCGCACTGGGCATCGGCATGCTGCCGATGGCGGCGCTCGCGCAGACGGAGGCCTATCCGAACAGGTCGGTGCGCTTCGTCATCTCGTTTCCGGCCGGCAGCGCGACCGACCAGGTGGCACGCCTGATCGCGCCGCACTTCACCAAGGCAACCGGGCAGACCGTGGTGGTGGACAACCGCGGCGGCGCGGCCGGCTTCATCGCCTGCGAAGCGGTCGCCAAGGCGCCGCCGGACGGCTACACGGTGCTGTTCACCACCGGCACGACCCATGCGGCCAACCCGGCGCTGTTCAAGAAGCTGCCCTACGACCCGGTGAAGGATTTCACGCCCGTGACCGCGCTGTCGATGAATGACTTCGTGCTGGTGGTGCTGCCCGGCTTCCCCGCCAACAGCGTGTCCGAACTGGCCGCGCTCGCGCGCGCCAACCCGGGCAAGTACAGCTTCGCCTCCGGCAACGCGCCTTCGCGGATCGGCGGCGAAATGTTCAAGATGATGAGCGGCAGCAACATCCTGCATGTGCCTTATCGGGGCGCCCCGCAGGCCCTCGCGGACCTGCTGGGAGGCCAGGTCAGCATGATCTTCAGCGACCTGCGCACCGCCATGCCGCAGGTGATGGGCGGCAAGCTCAAGGCGCTGGCGGTGACGGGCCGCAAACGCCTGCCCATCGCGCCCGGCATCCCCACCATGGTCGAGCAGGGCTATCCGGACTACGACCTGTTCAACTGGGTGGGCGCCTACCTGCCCGCCAGGACGCCGCCCGAGATCGTCAACAAGCTCAACGCCCTCCTGCACGCCGCGGTCAGGGCGGACAGCGCCGCGCACGAGAACACCGGCGGCACGATACGCCTGACCACCCCGGAGGAATTCGCGAAGATCCAGGCCGCGGATACCGCCATGTGGGCGCGCGTGACCCGGGCCGCGGGCATGGAACCGGAGTAGGCCGCGATGGCATCAGGCATGCTGGAAGGGGTGCGGGTCATCGACCTGACCTCGGTGGTGATCGGTCCGCTGTGCACGCAGATCCTCGCCGACCATGGCGCGGAGGTCATCAAGGTGGAGAGCCCGGCCGGCGACATCGGCCGCCATCTCGGCGGCCGCGGACGCACACCCGGCATGGCGCCCAAGTTCCTGCACTTGAACCGCAACAAGCGTTCCATCTGCCTGGACCTCAAACACCCGAGCGGACACGCCGCCCTGATGCGGCTCCTCGAGAAAGCGGATGTGATGACGTGGAACGTGCGCCCGGCCTCGATGGGGCGCATGAAGCTGGGCTACTCGGATGTCTGCCGCGCCAATCCGAAAATCATCTATTGCGGCATGTTCGGCTTCGGCCAGAGCGGCCGCTACGCCGAGGTGCCCGCGTATGACCCCATCATCCAGGGTGCGGGCGGCGTCGCAGGCCTGTACGAGAAGGCTTTCGGCGAACCGCGCTATGTGCCCTACGTGATGGCCGACCGCACCAGCGGGCTGATCGCCGTGCAGATGATCGCCATGGCGCTGTTCCACCGCGAACGGTGCGGCCGCGGCCAGTCGATCGAGGTGCCGATGTTCGAGAACATCGCCACGCAGGTGCTCACCGAGCACCTCTACAACCGCACCTACGTGCCGCCGCTCGGCGAAGCGGGCGACCCGCGCCTGTTGAACGAGTTCTACGCGCCCTCGAAGACGCTCGACGGCTACCTCTCGCTTTCGGCCAACACCGACGCGCAGGTGTTTCCGCTGTTCGACGCCATGGGCCTGGCGCACCTGAAAACCCATCCCAAGTTCTGCAGCGTGGCAGCGCGCTTCGCCAACGTGCACGAGTACTACGCCTTGCGCGCCGAGGGCCTGAAAACAAAATCCACCGCCTTCTGGCTGGAATTCTGCAAGGCGCACGACATCCCGGCCGCCCCGTATCACACGCTCGAATCGCTGATCGACGACCCGCACCTGGCCGACGTGGGCCTCATGCAGGAGCGCGAGCATCCAACCGAAGGCACCATCGTCGACCTGCGCCCGGCCAACACCCTGTCGGGCGGCGCGCGCAGCGACTGGCTGCCCGCGCCGCACCTGGGCGAGCAGACCCGCGAGATCCTCGCCGAAGCCGGCTTCTCGGATGCGCAGATCGACGCCATGGTGGCCGAGGGCGCAGCCAGGCTGCATGCGCCGCGCGCGCCATCGCCGCCCTGATCCCTCCCCGGGCAGACCATGACGGCAACCCGCCCCAGCCTGCCCGAACGCCCGCGGAGCCGCCATGCTTGAAATGCCCCCCTACGAAACCCTCTTGACCGAGCGCGTCGGCGACCACGTGCTGCTGGTGACGATGAACCGGCCGGATGTGCTCAACGCCATGAACATGACGATGACCGAGGAAACCAGCGACCTACTCACCCGCCTGCACCATGACGCGGATTGGGTTCGTTGCGTGGTGCTCACCGGCGCCGGACGCGCGTTCTCCGCCGGCGGCGACCTGAAGGTGCGCAACACACAGAGCATCCGCGACTGGACCATCCAGCACGAGATCGCCGAACGCTCGGCCGAGGCCCGCATCGAATGCCCGGTGCCGTGGATCGCCGCCGTCAACGGCATCTGCTATGCCGGCGGCCTGGAGGCGGCGCTGACCTGCGACTTCATCTACGCCGACCGCGACGCGAAATTCGCCCAGACCGAATGCCGCATCGGCATCATGCCCGGCGCCATGGGCACGCAGAACCTGCCACGCGCGGTGGGCGAACGGCGCGCCAAGGAACTGATCCTCTCGGCCACGCCGTTCTCCGCGGAAGAGGCGTACGCCTGGGGCATGGTCAACAAGCTGTGCGAGCCCGGTACGGTGGTCAGGGAAGCCCTGGCCGCCGCCGAACGTGTGGCCCACTGCGCGCCCTTGTCGGTGCGCCAGGCCAAGAAGTCCATCCACTTCGGGCTGCAGGGCGACCTGCACACCGGCTACCGGCTGGAACTCGAGGCGTACTACCGTCTGCTCGATACCGAGGACAGGCGCGAGGGCATCGCGGCCTTCAACGAAAAGAGAAAACCGAACTTCAAGGGCAAATGACCGGCATGGGACTCCGCTGGCCGCTCCGGTCCTGGCGGATGCAGCGGGCCAGGCGCCTACCGGGAACCCACCCCGCCCGCCGCGCCCGCGGCGGGCGTCAGCGTGCGGCGCCGGAAGGCCGGATGGTGATTTCGCGCACGGTGTGCCTTCTTCCCTCGTCGCCGTCGATCATCTGCTCCCTGACGGCGCCGAAGTCGATCTTCGCCAGGTCGATCATGCGGACCTCGCGGCTGTTCATGGTGTGGAAGTAATAGCGCCGGTTCTTCAGGTCGGACGCGGTCGTGATCTGGGTCGCGCTCTCGATGTCCTGCGCGGTCTTGCCGCGCGCGGCGGTCAGGCCGACCGGGATGTTGAAGCCATCGAGGATGCGGAACGCCTCGAAGACCGCCTCCACCGCCGTCGGCAGCGGCCGCGCCGTGGCCGTGAGCACCGCGGCGCGCACGAACCTCGACGGCGGCGTGAAGTCGCCCGGCAGCCCCACCAACCCGGAGCCGCCGCCGAACGGGGCGACCGCCCTGCCGTCGATGTTCAGGGGGGCCGCAGGCTGGGTGCTCAGGTTGAGGTAATTGCGCAGGTTCGTGAGATGCCAGTCGTAGGTGGGCGAATTGGCGATCACCCCCCTGAAGGCGTCGTAGACCTTGACTTCCCCGCCGTTGACCATCTCGATGACGATGCTCGCGCCGGTCGGATCCGCGATCTTCCAGTGGAAGGGCAGCGGCGCCCCGCCGAAACGGGGATCCTTGACATCGACTACCCGCACCTTGTCCAGGTTCCTCCTGACTTCCTCGACGGTCTCGAAAGAGGAGAGCAGCCACTGCATGAAGTCGCCCACGCTCATCGAATCGGCGGCATGCCTCTTGTCGTATTGCTTGTACTCGGCGTAGCCGGGAAAGTAGTAGACGCCGACGTACAGGCCCTTCTCGTTCATGGCGTCCGGGCCGTAGGGCTGGTCGTATGCCGACACCGATACCAGGCCGTGCTTGCCGGTCCAGGTCTTCCCGTTCATGCCGTCGGGCGTCTGGGCGCGATAGGACTTGCCGCGCGGGAACACCACGATCTGGTTATGCTTGGCGTCGCCCAGGGCCCACTCGACGGTCCGCGCCACGACGACGCCACCGTCCTCGCTCCTGAGCGAGATACCGGTGCAGGCCAGGGCCAGCGCCTGTTGTGCAGCAAGCAGGACACCCGCCATCCAGGCGACCCGCCGGGTCATTTTTCGCTTCATCGACCACCCTCCGTTCGCCAAATCATACTTGAGTCCGCGCCACCGGCGGCCTTCGGCAAGCGGATCGCCGAGGCCATGGCGAGGCGGATTGCGGCACTCAGGCGGTCCGGGGCACGGGTGGATGCGCCGCCAGGCGCCGCACCCTCGACATCAGGAACACCGCGATGGCCACGTTGACCAGGTTCCAGGCGACCCCGTTGACGAAGGCCGCCTGGTACGAGCCGGTGAGGTCGAACACCTTGCCCGACATCCACCCCCCAAGCGCCATGCCGAGCAGGCTGCACATGAGCACCGTGCCCACCCGGGCACCGGCCTCCTTGGGCTCGAAGTATTCGCGCACGATGATGGCGTAGGCCGGCACGATGCCGCCCTGGAACAGGCCGAACAGGGCGGAGACCAGGTACAGCGACCAGAGCGAATCGAAGGGCAGGTAGAGCAGCAGCGCCACGCCCTGCAGCACCGAGCCCAGCAGCAGGGTTCGAATACCGCCGATGCGGTCGCAGATCGCGCCGGAGATCAGCCGGCTGGCGATGCCGAAGCCGAGCATCAGGGAGAGCATCTGCGCGCCGCGCGCCGCGCCGTAACCGAGGTCGCCGCAATAGGCCACGATATGCACCTGCGGCATCGCCATGGCCACGCAGCAGGCGATGGCGGCCACGCACAGCAGCGCCTGCGCCTGGCCCGGCGTCATGCCGAACGGCCGGTCCGAGGTGAGGTCGGCGCGGCCGCCAGCACCGGCGCCCGACGCGCCCACCAGCGGCGGGCGGCGCCGCATGAAAAACGCCAGCGCCGTCATGCTGGCGAAGGTCAAGGCCGCCATCCAGAAGTAGGTCTGGCGCCAGCCGATGGCCTCCACAAAGTGCTGGATCACCGGTGGCCAGATGGTGCCGGCCAGGTAGTTGCCGCTGGCGCATACCGCCACCGCGATGCCGCGCCGGCGCGCGAACCAGAGCGAGGTGTCCGCCACCAGCGGCGCGAAGGTGGCGGAACTGCCAAACAGGCCGATCAGGACACCATGCGCCAACGCCAGCGTGACGATGCCGCTTGACATGCCGGCGGCCAGAAAGCCCAGGCCCAGGCTGGCCGCGCCGATCAGGAGCGGCACCATCACGCCGAAACGGTCGGCCAGCTTGCCCATGAGCACGCCGCCGACGCCGAAGCCGACCATCATCAAGGTATAGGGCAGCGACGCATCGGCGCGCGCGACGCCGAATTCCGCCTGTACCGCCGGCAGCATCACGGCCACCGCGTACATGCCGCAGTTACCGATGGTCATCAGTGCGAGCGTGACCAGCAAACGCATCGCCGCATAGGGCGAATCGACGAGGTCAGCCGGGGTGGGGATATGGCGGGCGTCGGTCATGGCCGGCGTTGCGCCCTGCATGCGGGCGGTTTGTCCTAAGCCCCGTAGGGTATCACCGCGACCGCATGCGGGCGGGTTCAGGCACGCAGGAAGGCGGGGGTTTCGACGACGTTGGCATTGGCCGCAGCAGCGGCGGCTTCGGCGCGCCGCTGGGCGAGCGCAGCGGAAAGGATGGAGGGGCGCGGCAATACCGAAGGTGCCGGCAAAGTCGCGAGGTTGTTCGCAGCCGCAGGCGCAGGGCGTGGCAGCACGCTTGATGGCGGTGCTGGCTGCGGATTGGCGGAATCACTGGGGACCTGCGCGGCAGCGGTTTGCGCGGCCAGCACCCCGTCTAGCCAGCCACAGATACGCTGCCACTCGCCCAGAAAGCCCTCGATGGCCCGGTTGCGCGGGAAGTCGAAGATCGCCAGGCCCTGCTCCAGGCAGCGCGCGTATATCTGCGCCTCCTTGATGCTGCCCAGATGCTCGAGCGCCTGCTCGAGGGCCCAGGCATCGATCATCTCGGCGTTGCGGGTGCGCCCGTCGATGCGCATGCCCACGCTGGCCAGGCGGCACTTGCCGAGCTGCACGCGCGGAAAGCTGCGCAGTTCCTTGACGCACTCGGCCGCGGCGCGGCGGTCGAACAAGGAGGCGGTGGAAGGCACCAGGATCGCATCGGCATACAGCGCCACCTTCATCAGGCCCACGCCCTGGAATCCGCCGGGCGTATCCAGTACCACGTGCTTGACGCCTGCGGGCGGGCGGGCGAAGTTGCGCTCGTCGATGGTCCAGCCGTGGATGACCGGTCGGCTCTGCGGACGCAGGCCGAGCCACAGGCGCGAGGACTGCTGGCGATCCACATCACCCAGCATGACCTCGAAACCGCGCTCGGCAAGGTAGCTCGCGATATGGGTTGCCAGCGTGGACTTGCCCGATCCACCCTTGCGATTGACCACTGCAATGACAGCCATCAGTTCGGCTCCCGGTTGCGGCGGCGCTGCGGCCGCTCGCAGGTACCG
>Ga0315904_10000103_pt1 | contig 134529 bp, 175 predicted proteins | sample LakEriMetagenome_6_FD_203529 | JGI IMG/M metagenome (GOLD analysis project Ga0315904, IMG submission 203529) | Freshwater fungal communities from buoy surface, Lake Erie, Ohio, United States - Buoy 12 MA120 | ecosystem: Environmental > Aquatic > Freshwater > Lake | place: USA: Lake Erie, Ohio...
CAGTATCTTCCAAAGTTTATTCAGTTTTGTCTTGAAACTTACGACGATACCTACAGCCTATAACAAATGAAAACAAAGCCCTTCGTCATCACACCCCGTATTGCTGAGACCCTGAGCAAGCTCGTGAACAGCTTTGTTACTCTTCTATGATGCCTTCTAGCATAGCTAGCTCATGCTGTGCGACAAATATGTCTTTTATGTCTGCGATGTCCTTCATGCTCAGTTTGGGTACAAGCACATCTTGCTCTAGCAGCTTGTTTATCTCATTTTGCAGCATATCCAAGTTATTCTTAGAGAGCTTGTACGTCTCATTCTCTATGATTGGATTTCCCTCTTCGTCCTTTTCTGCAAGACTTTTAAGGCGGCCGATACGAATCTCATGAAAGTCTTTGTTTTTTGAATACACCACTCTATTTATCTCTCTCAGTTTAAGTGCTGCTGCTAATGGTAGCTTGCCTTCGGATAGTCTAGACAAGGCCTGTTGAAACATATCTGATGTAATAACTGCTAACTTCATTTATATGGCTCCTGTTGTGAGATAATTATACTATGAACAGTTTAGATCGCTTAAGGAAACAATGGGTTAGGATGGTTAACAGTCTTAACTCTAACGGAATACCACTGCCCACCGTCAGAGATCCCAAAACAGGCAGAGGATCTGTGGCCCTCACTTTAGTGGTTATAAGCTCGTTTATGGTGGTGGCTGCCCTGATAGGCAAATTTTCTAATTTTTTGCAGGGCGTCGATATATCCAACGCGTTGCAGTTCTTTTATGCTTCGTCTGGTCTTTATTGGGCGCGCAAGTTTAACTCGGATTCAGGTCCTGATTCGAAATCTCCAAAAGATGCTTCAGAAGCGCCTCGAGCTCAAGAATAGCCGCTTCGGTTTTATGTATGTTGATCTCGTTAGACTTTATTGCATTTTCTAGCATCGAACGGGCTTCTACAGCATCGCCTAGTTCTTCTCTTAATTTTGTTAGCCTATTGCCTATAATTTCAGATACTTGCATTATGGGATTATACTACAGGCGGTATTGTTTTAGTTTGAACTGATACTTATGATACTATAATAATCACGGGGAGAACTCTGCTGTGACCGAAGAGATCAAAAAGCAGCTCGATAAGATAGAGGCCGTCCAGGATAAGCACCAGGAGATACTGGCCAGCATAGACAAGACTCTTGCTATACAAGCCCAGCATCTTGAGTATCATATCAAGAGAACCACAATAGCGGAAGAGAATATAGATATACTACGTAAGTCTGTAGAACCGCTTCACCGTCAGTATCATTTCTGGGGCATGACAAAGACGGGCATACTGTTTATTGCGAGCGTTATAGCTGCAGCTTATTATTTGTTGAACTTTTTTAAGCTAATAAAATAGAATTCGTAGTACAATATACTTGTTCTATTCCTTTGTTGTTTGTTGTTTGGTTGGTAGACCCTGCGGGCAAGACGCTCGCAGGGTTTATTTTTTGACATACTGCTTGAATTCAGCCAGCATGTGTGTCACGAACAGCTTGTCGTTCAGCTTCCTGTTCATGCCTGAAGGATGCTCCATAGCGTAAAACCGTAAATTAAGTGTAGTGAGCGCCCTAGTGGCCACTTTGCCTAGTGCCACTATGTGTGTGGGGTTCAGTGACTCTATCTTGCCTTTAAGTGATGGTAAGGCTGCCGTTATCTCTGTTTTGGTTAACGGCCTGTTGTTCGGCGTAGGTATATCCGAGATATTCAAGAAACGAACAGGAGCTTCTATATCGCGTATCCACGATGCGAGGATTCGTCCAGAACGCGTCGATAGATCAAACGCATCAGTATTCACAGATCTTACGGAAGGATTAGAACCGATGAATAGGATCACAGGTCGTCGGCCTTCAGTGGTTTTGACTTACTGAATTTAGTGCTGTTGATGAGCGCCTCTTCATCAAGTTTCTCGTCTGTAGGCCCGTAAGGCGTGTTTCTTTTTAAGGTGAGCCTTACGGGATTTTTGAGATCTATAGCTACTACCTCGTAGGTGTTTATAACCCCTGGATTCCACTCATGGGTCATGTATATCTCATCGCCGATCTTGTAGGCGCTGAGCAAGGCGATCAACTCAGACCGATCGTGCACGCCAAACAGGCTATCTTTGTTGGATTTCATAGCCCGTCTATGCTTTGACTTGTTGTTTTTATAAGCGGCAGCGTAGTCGTATTCTATGTCTGGAGCGAGCAACGTATGCTCTGCATACTCTTCATCTACTACAAATCTGGTGTACTTGAGATTCACAGAAGACATACTGAACATGCGATCAGTGGTGCCTTTGCCGTCAGCCTTGAGTCTTTTTAGGTAACCTACGCCCTGCTCGTTCTCGTATACGTACACGTACTTGGCAGGTATCTTGCAGGACTCAGAGACATATTCGGTGATCCAGTGATCGACTTCGCTGTGTACGTTGTATGCCTTGTACTGCTTGTTGAGAATGTCGCCGACTTGAAATTTCATGCTGTCGATGCTGGCTAGATATCTAGTAACTGGATCCAGCATATAGTCAGCTTTAATCTGCTTCTTATCTTCGAGCGAAAGATCAATCAGTTTCTTGTTCTTCTGCGACTCCATAAATTTCCAATCCGCTTTCTTTTGACTCGATTATGTCTAGTGCATTGGGTTCACCCGGCGATACGTAAGACACATTATTGTTGTCGGGCGTTTTAAGTCGTTTCACTTTTATCTTTTGCTTAACTGGTCCTCTTTTCGGGCAGATAAACGTGATCTCTTTCTCGTACACTTCTTCGAGGTACTTGTCGCTGTTATTGCTTGTTGTTGTCGCTTTCTTGGGTCTTGCCATTTTCGTCCATCCACTCTGCTGTCATTACTTGTTGTATCGCGGATAAGTATACCCTCATGGGATAAGACGAGCTTCCCTGCTCTACAATATCTTTCCATTGCTTGAATGTGCCGGTAACCATAAATACAGTGTACACATTAACCGGAGTCAGCAGCTGAGCCAGATACTTATCACAGCCGTCTTCTTGGTACGCCTTGATATTTATGAGCAATACTGCCGTAGTTCGCTCCATGTCTTGAGCTATAAGCCTAGACGTCTCTAAGTCGTGTGCTGATATCTCGCCCTCGTTAGGTAGATAAGCGTCTAAGTCCTCTCTAACCGGAGCGTTGATTATCCTGAGCTCTTTGTCTGCCAACGCCTTAGATATGAAAAGTGGCGCCTTCATGGCCAAAGTTAGAGTGGCGGACTTGTACGCAGCGGTTGGTATTTCGCCGTAAAACAAGTCAGCCCTCAAGTCTCTTAACTTCATGGAGTTAAGATTACTGTCTACAAGCGCAACCCAACCTTTGTCTAGGCATGGCAGCTTGTTAAGCATTGTCACTATTCTCCGGATCGTTAGCGTCTTGCTCGATGATGTTTGCCTTGCATGTGTACTCCGGCTTTTCGAAGATGCCTTCAAGCATAGACTCGGTGACAATGTCGAGATAGTGGCACTCGATATAGTCTGTAGTGTTGGCGTCGAGCGTCTTCACCTTGCTGTCTCTGTTCTTGTCAAGAACTACGATTTTTGCATGATGCTGGTGCTCTTGCCACATGAAGCCTACTTCTTGACACATCTCGGTGAAGTCGTAAGGACCGTGTACGGTAGAGGTAAGAAACTTGCCTTTGTTGGGGTCGCCTGTATTCACCGCCACCAAGAACTGCTTGTCCTTTAGTGCGCTTAGATCCATCTTCTCAAATTCTGCTACGAAGTCCTCGCTCGTATTTACTGGTAACTGTGATTCTTGCATGTTGTGCCCTTTCGTGTTATTTTATACGATCGGATACAGATCAGGTCTCACCCAGCATCTTAAGCACGGTGGCAGAATCTTTCTCGTAAATGTGCATGTTGTGGACTACGTGAGTGTAGTGGCCTTTAGTGAGCTCTGGGTAAGTAGTCTTAAGGTCCTCAAGCATCTTATCCATGAGCGACACAAACCACGGCAGATCGTAAGCTAACCCAAGAACTAGATCGTTGGACCGCATGACCACGCTGAAGTTTAACTTGTCGTCTCTTATCGAGAAATTGCCGTGCAGCGTGCACACCATGTCCTTGTTGCCGATCCAGAAATGTTCGGGCAGCGAGAAACGCAGTATCGCCTGTCTGGTGTCTTTGTCAGCTTTTAATGCATGAACACACCAATCCCACGGGGTACGCCTGTATTCGTCTAGCTTGTCGACCAGACCGTTATCTAGGTACTCGCCGTTATTGTTCAGGGTGTCTTCGTAATAAGCATGGCCATGCGACTTCTTTTTCCAGATCAGAAATCCGTAGGCGGAGTTGATTGTGCCGTCGGGGTTTGCGATCTTCTCCCAGAACTTAGATGCTCTTGCGAAGTCTTCCACCTTATTAGTGCAGCTGTCGTACAGGTCTGTCTCTTTCTGCGTGTAGCTTGCTATTTTGGCGTTACGCTCAGCGTCAGCCGTGACAATAGCCTCTGCAACAGGGTTCATGACCCTAAAAACATAGTCTGTCTTCTCCCTGATAGGTAAACCTCTAGGCGAAGCCTTGCTGTCGTAGTTGAAGTAAACGTCGTTGAGGACGCCTTTATACGCCTTGTGTATATCTTGATATACTTTCATCGCTGTTACTCTTCTGTGTCTATCTCTCTGAATGTCTCTTCGAGATTTGAATGCCTGATACCGTACCCGTACTTGGCCTTAGTAAAGCGCTTCATGAGTTGGCCCACACGATTGAACAGGTGCGTGTGCACGAAAGTCGACTCCTTGACAGATCTACCTTCTTTGGTGCGGTAATCAGGGTTGTAGTTGTGGAGAGCTATGCAGACCTCGACCTTGAGGTGCTGCCTGATATCGTTGATAGTGAGACCAGTGTTACCCAACGTGACCTCACCAAGATGCTTTGCTGTAGACGCTTCGTGCCAATTTTTTACCACGCTGTCGCGCAGCACCATCTCGACCATCGCGTCATACTTTTTAATGTCTTCGTTCGTCAAAATCCTCGTGTATCTTTTCCCCTCACTCATATTTCCTTCTCATTGCCTCCATTACGTTCATTGCATTGTCAATATGTTGTTGCTGGTCGGCATTGAGTTCTAAGTATTCGTAAAGATACAGAAAACCCTCCAACTGACCCTCATCCAACCTTCTGTAATTTGTCAGGAACTTGTGCATCTTACTTTGTTTTGGATTTTTTAGACCGCAATTTTTCTCAAAAAAACGAATCATTGCATCCATCACCTCGCCTCTTGCCCTTGAGATAATCATCTGGGTGTCAGGCTTAAACTTCATCTCCCTTTTGTCGAAGTCTTCGCTGAAATTTTCAAATAGTATTTTTTCGATAGGACTAGCTTCTGTTCCTTTCGGATTATACTTTTTGACCAGTTCGCACTTGGCTTGCTTCCTGTCTTCTGTCGCAAAAATCCTAAACACAGGGCTTGACTTGTCAAGACCCTTGATGATATTTTCGAATACCGCTCTCATTGCTGTTCCTCCATAGAATAGATTGCCACGCCTTTGTGTGTCATGACCTTGAGCTTACAGAAGTTCGTGTAGGCAGCAAGATTCCCGTCTGCGATATAGTCTGCTACCCAGTAGCCCACTTTATTGGCAAGTTCTGTGTCCTTGATCTTCCACTCGTTTTCTTTAAGTAGCTTTTTCAGGCGGTTATATACCGCGCTGAACTTATTTGCCGAGGATCTTGTCCTGTAGAAACCTCCATCGACATCGCCCATGATTTCCATGATGTCTGTCGCGCGCTTGAAGTCTAAGCGAAACCGAGACACATTACTGCGCATATAGTTTAGACCTCTGCTGCCTAGCATACTTTCGATGAGCTTATCGTCGATAGCGTGCTTTACTTTGACCATGCGTACTCCGCCTGTAAGCGTCTTGTTGATGCCGTCGAGAATCGTGCCTTCGTCTACTTGAATCTCAAAGCAGTTGATGAGCGTGTCGTGCTCATCGTACGTGAGACTATCGCCGCTGCTGCTCTTCATCTTTTTGTATGCTTCGTTGGTGTGCAGGAGTTCGTGCATGATGTCTCGCACCTCAATGTTAAGATTGTAAGAGTTTCTGGTATAAAAGATGTAAGACTCGTAGTTTAGCTCAAGTGTCTCAGGTAGTTGCGCCAAGATCTCGGCGAGTGAGCTCTCCATAGGCTCGGTTGCCTGCGAAATCCAATCTAAGTTTTCATACTTCTCGTCTTTGAACAAAGACATAGTTGTTCCTCCTTTGTGTTGTCGTTCTATATGATCGGTTGAAGATCACTCGCGATTAGGCAAAACGAAGCCAGCAGCTTCTGCTTCCTTCATGGAAAGATCGCCGCGCTTCTCGTGAGAGCGTCTGGTACGCACGTAACTCACCTTTTCAAAGTGAACGAACTTGCCTTCTGGTTCAACCACTTTGTACACGATACCTTGATCGTCTTGAAAAAATCCGTTGATGCCGATCTCGGCAGCGAGTTCCGAAGTAGCCTTATTGAGCTCTTCGAAATACTTTTTTACTTCTTCTTTTCTTCTCTCAAGTTCTACGAACTTAGCTTGTTTCTCCGTCATCTTCTGTTCCTTCTGAGTGTTGTTGCCCGTCATCAAGGATGTCGGGGAGCTTCTTAGCGATCCGGCTGAGATGTACGTCCCAGGGAAAATGTCTCAAACACCAATAGGCTTCTTTTCTTATAGATCTAGGGACCTTTGGAGTCCGCTTTGGATCTAAAAGAGCTTCAAGAAATTCTCTGGTCTTTATCAGCGCATAGTATCGCTCGCTAGGAATAGTCATGTTCCTTCTCCATTTTTATATAAAATCGGATCGCAAACTCGACTGTGCAGCGTCATTCTTTTCCGCCTTCGTGCACAGTGAATTTATTGTTGCTTTTGTGTTTCGGGTCAAGCGGTTTTTGCATTTTGATCTTTTTGTCAGCTTGCTGCACCATATATCTCGACAAAGGAACTTGCTCTATCTTGCCGCTTACGGTCTTTACGGCAATATCAGGATCTTGGCCGTCGTCAAGTATCGACTGAAGTATGTCTAGTTTTTGGTCTTCGAGCTTGCGGATCTCAGATATTGTCTGGTTCTTGTACTGCGAGTGCAGTGAGTTCTTGGATGGTTGCTTTATCGCAGCAAGCATGTCAAGCTGATCTTGAGTTATCTTGTGCGCTTTCAATAGACGCTCTGACACAGATTTGACTATCGTGCCAGGTGCTTTGATTCTCTCTATTATAGAGTCTTCCGTATTTTTAAGTAATTTAACTATGAGGGCTAACAGTTCAGTGTTTTGCTTGCGGTGTATGCGCCTGCTTATTTCTATGCCCATAAAAGTGGTGAGCATGCCCGCAATAATCCCTAGTGTAAGTTGTTGCGGCGACATAACTTCCCCCTATGTTTGTACTCTTAAATCATTATACTCACATTTTCCAGGGAGGCGGTAATCGTTTTTTCCAGTAAGCAGGTCGCTTATCATTGTGCCATTTGTGGTTCATCGTGCGCTGATACGCCTCAACTACATCTAGTTCCTTGAACAGGCTGCAGTTGGCAAATGGAGTGAGATCGCCTTGCGGCACTAGTTGCTCGCCTTTAGCGAGCAGATAAGATATGCCTTCGCACGCATGCTTTTTGCCATAGCGGTAAGTGTACTCGTCCATGAGCGCTACGTAGTGATCGTACAGCCACTTATAGTTGGCGGAAGTAGTCCTGGCCCACACAGTGCACGGATGATTCTTGTGCGTGATCTTGTACGGACCAGGACCATTGTGAACGACCATAGCAGTGCTGAGCATCTGAGCTGACTCGAGTATCATCTTGATGACACGCTTATCGTCGAGATTCACTGCTGACTCTACGGGATCTGGCGATGTTACGAAGATATTCATATATCCCTATTATACAAAATATAACGGGGACTATGACGCAACTATTTGATTTCAATAGTCTTTTTAGCCAACATCTTCGCGCTATACGGTATACTTACGGTGAGCACGCCGTCGGTGAGCGACGCCGTGATGTCGTCTAGGTTCATGTCTCTGCCAAGTTTGAAAGATCTGTAGTATCGCTTAGCAACGGGATCTTTGCGCTCGCCTGAGATCTTGAGCACTCCTTCGACCACATCCACCTTGACGTCTTCCTTCTTGACTCCTGGCATGTCGATGTGCACCGTCTTGCCGTTGTCTGTACTCTGAATGAATCCGTCTCCGTTTACAGTTGGTTCGCCGTTAAAAAAATGGCTCCAGATGGTTCCGTCAGTGTTAAAGGGATCAATAGTTTTAATCATAGGTATTCCTCCTGCCACTATAGATAGTGTCAGAAAGACGTTTGTAAACCCTACGAGTTAATCTTGCTCGTCGATGAGTATCTTGAAGCCAGCAGCGCCCATCTCTTCGAGAGCGCGCTTTGTAGCAGTGTCAGCACAGTCGAAGGACTTAGCCAGAACGAAGGTATACAGCTCGTCAGCAGACAGATCAGACTTCTTGAGGCGCTTTTTCCAAGCTGCTAGCTTCTTGCCGTCGACCTTGTGACGGCCGCGATTCAGATGCTCTGGCACCATGCGGGTGTTAGACGCTGAGTAGCCCTTGCCGTTGTTCTTGCGATCAGGAGACAGCTTGTGGCCGGTCTTCTTCTCTGCTCTCTTGACCTGCTTTACGATGGAGTCGCGTGAGCCTCTGCCGCTGGACTTGTGGTGTGCAGTGCCGTTCTTTCCGTCCTGGCGACGAAGCGCGTCGTCGGCCTTGGTCTGCGCTCTCTGCCAGTGTCCAGGCTTCTTCTTGTTGGCAGCGAGCTTGTTGAGACAAGCTCTGCAGCGGCCAGCAGGATTAGAAGAGTTTGCAGATTTCTTGCCGCAGCGAGGGCAAGATTTCATCAGTTCTTCCATATCAGTTAGTGCATTTCCAGCGGCGCCTAGCAAGACAGGCGCGTTTCTCAGGAGTTTTCTTGCAGTTTATGCCGTGCATCTTGATCTGGCCTTTGTTGCGGGCGCAGAAGCTGCGCTTGCGAGGTCCGCCGCCTGGTTGAGGTGCCTTAAGATTTCCGCCGGTAGCCTTATTGTAAGAGGCACGCCCTGCAGCGGTAAGTCCGCCCTTCTTAGACTTGTGGCCTTTCTTAGGGTGCCACTCTTTCTTCTCAAGCTCTTCGAAGTGCTCAGCAAAAGACTTAACGAGCGTTTGCTCGTCTTCCGCGCTTATGTCTTGTCCAAAAGTGAGATCAATGTGCCCGTCATCCCAGGTTGTCACCTCAAATTCGTCTGCAGCAATATCGGCATCAGACTTGCCGAAAACTTGCAGATAAGTCTTACGGTTATTGGAACCTTTAGGGGCAACTTCCATCTTGCCTACGTCTTCACCGATCTTTCGGTTTTCTTCAGAGCGATGTTTACGCTTGTCCTTGAGGGTTCTGAGGTGAGCAAGCATATCGTCTCTTTCTTCTGGAGACAGAGACTCGATCTCGTCCTTCAGTGAGGCGCCTTCTTCCATGACGTCGTGTGCCGAATCTTCTGGAGACTCTGGATGATGCGGAGCGTCGTCCTTCTTTATTGGGCGGCAAGATCCCTTATCGTAGGCCTTTTTTCCAGGGGTTGGCTCGTAGCCTTCCCAGCAACGCTTCTCCATGTTCCACTTCTTGAGTGACCACTGTCCGTTGCCGTGCATCTCCATCTTCTCTTGCTTTGCCATACTGTCGTCCTTGTCTCTCTGTTTCTTGCGCCAAGCATCTATCACAGACTTAGCTTCGCGCATATCCTCGGTCTGATTCTGGTGAAACTTAGCTCTGTTGGACAGCGTATTGGCTAGTATTCTAGCCTCAGAGCGCGGCATGTTGTTGAGCTTGGAAACAGTCTCTTTTGCGGATTCTGCGTCCTTGTACCCAACCTTGGCTGGCTTATGTTTAAGCGGTCCACGCTTGTTTTTGAGTAAGTTACCCATGCATAGTATTTTACCATGCTAGGCGGTGAGATCAGACCTTTTGCTGGTACTTGGCCCTTAGATTGGCAGGCAGGGCATCGTAGTCGACTTTAGGCTGCGCGAGCGGAGACTTAGCAGCTAGATAGTCGTTAAGACCTCTAGGCACCCTAGTCTTGGGTTTAGGGAACTTTTTGAGCGCTTCTGCACCGTCTAAGTTGAGAGACTGCTCAAGGACGCTCTGTAGTGTGCTGTCTACGTCTATAACGTGGTACTCGCCTGGAAACTTGACGTCCATGTATACCGGATACTTGCCGTCAGAGGTGAGCTCGTACGGCCAAGAATTGCCCACAGAAAGCCTGTACGGTATCTTGGTATCTTTGTATTGCCACAACAGCGTTTTGCTGATCCTTGTTCCCTTGCTTTTGGGCTTGGTTTGGCCGATCGCCACGTTGATTATCTGGACCGCAATCTCGTAGAAGTAGGAGAAAACTTCTTCGGTGGAGTCGCCGGTAGTTTCTTGAATAAGGTGGACCAACGCCGTGTGCACCATCAATCTTCTGAACTTAAAGTTTTGACTCATCTTGTCTCCTTTGTATATGTGAAATATACAATCGGATACAAGCACTTATATTCTCCTCCATGGTGACAGTAGCAACACCTCTTGCCTTTAGTCTTATGGCATCTACAGTGTTCGCAGTGGCTCATCTTTTCCCTCCAGAGTTTGGAACCTTTACGGTGTAGCCTAACCTTGCCAGTGGATGCTCTTCGTTACCCTCTTTACTGATAATGAACAGGCACTGCGGAAACTGTTCGCCCGGTTTCATCCATGATTCGACCTCCACGTTTTCATAGCAACCGTCGGTCAAGAACACGGCAAGATCAGGTTTGCGCTTGTAGATGTCTTGCAGAGATTGCTTGAGATCTGTGCCACCGTTTTGGATGTCTTCGCGCTTGATGCGTTGGCCGAGCTTGTACTCTTCTGAGTAGTAGTTCACCGTATGAAACATGTTTAGTCTGCATTTGCGCGCGCCAACCTTGAGAAACTGGTCAACAATCTCGAGAAACTCGTTGGCTTCTTCGATAGAGATAGAGCCGGATGTGTCGATGTAATTGTGCAGCTTGGGAAGCTCGCCGACCTTGGTGCCTGGTGCTTTGTAGCCGAACCGCTTGGATTTGCGTGTCCACGTGTTCTTGCGATCGTGACCGCTTGCGTGCTTCTTCATGGCGGACAAGATTAGAGCTCGGTAGTTGAGCTCGGCTCGTCTCGCTTTGATATCGTCAAGCAATTCTTTTACGTGGCCCGGCAGATCGTCGTAGGACAGGCGCGCTTTGACCATAGCCCGCTTGACTAGATCTTCGGTGGCCTCCAGCATGTCTTTCTCTTCGGCAGAACCATCCCACAGGTGCTCGTCGAGCGTTTGAGGTAGATCGTCTGTATCGGCGCCGCCGCCAGCGTTACCACCGGGACCCGGTTTACCGTCGTTATCCTCTGGATCTTGAAACCTGCGGATCAGCTTTTCGTAGTAGAACTCGAACGGCTTGTTCTTTTCCCATGGCTTATTAGTCTTGGATACTGGATCAGTGTCGTAATAGTCGTTGACGTCGATGCAGCGACCAGGGCACATCTCGTTCTTGCACGGCTGTTCGGTGTGCTTTGGCGGACACTGAGGACAGCCGTTAGGCAAGCCTTTGATGAACTGGTTGATGGCCATGTCGGCCGCGATATTCATCAGCATGCGCTTGTGCGCAGAGATCTTCATAAACGGCACACGTAGCGGATGCTTGTGAGTGATGTGACTCAGCTCGTGCATGAGTACTGCTTTGCGCTGCTCATCATCCAGCTTCTTGCAGAAGAAGTACGGATTGATGTACATGTCCCAACGCTTGGCGTCGTTGTTGAACATGATGCCGGCTGTTTGTAGAGTGTGCGCGTAGCTGATATTCAGGCACTGAAGGACGCTGCCGATGAACGGGCTGGTGCGAGTGCAAGAGTAGATCGCCGTGGCCAGACAGCGGGACTTTTCGTCCACGCTCACAAACTCTTTGTCCATGAGATCTTTTGTAACGGTTGCTCTGATTCTTGATTTTTTCTTGTCGTTGCTGTCGTCTGACATCGAATCCTCCTATGTTGATGTTGTTTTATATGATCGGTTGCGGTCAAAATACTTCCGCCGTGACCTTAAATAAACCGTCACCTCCAGTGTTGACGGTAGTGCAGTCTTCCGGCATATTATTGAGGTAGTCAGTGTCTTCGAGGAACTCGTTCCACTTCTTGATAAGATAGCAAGCATCACCGACGTAGTAGGTGCCGGCCTTAGATGCTTCGACAGTAAATGATTGGCTGTCACCGTCGATGTACGTATCTGACACCACAATAGTGATGTTTTCGTCCTTCTTAAGTCTCACCCTGAAAAACATGTGGGAGTAGTCGCGTTTTTTGCTTTTGTATCTAAGCCCATACTTTTTGATGGTGTCTGGGCCGATAATGCTTATATTTCCAGCATCTACACCTAGGGTATACTGGTAATCTTTCATACATATTTCCTTTCTCCGTAGAAGGTCCAACCGGTCACAGCGATGATCTCGTTGTTGAGCACATCGATGCGACCTCTGTCGTCAGCATCCTCGCCCTGCCAGTACACAGACCCGCTGAGTGTGTAGTTCCTAGGCGCGAGAACAGAGTTGACAAGATATCTCAGCCACTCTACGTAGCGGTAGAACTTCTCGCCGCCATCCCACTGCAAACCCTTCCTGTCTGATGTCGGAGCCCATTGACACCATAGGCTTGGCTGTGTTACAGGCGGACTGTTATAAGCTATGATTGTGCTGTCATCTAGATCTTGGCCAAGAAAACCTTTGCCGTAGATGTAGAACTCGCCCTCGATGCCGTACTTCTCGTCGACCTTGCGCTTCATGCGCCTTGTTGTCGCAAGTCCGTCTAACAGCTCGTATGTCTCGTCGTCCAGCTCTCTGTCTAGATCAAAGCGGCCTTGAAAGTCAGTACTGTAACCCATAATGTTCCTTTGCTCCTCCAAAAAAAGTTGGGACATGCAGAGGAGGGTCCGCATGTCCCGCAAGCCGCTCAGACTACGAGATAGGGGGAAAACTCGTAGCTTGAGCGACCTGAAAGTTGGTTGATTACTTCGTGGAAGTTGCCCGCGTCACCTTGATGTTGTCTTTCAACACCTTGATGAGATCTGGATGACGCTTGGTAAACTCGGCGAAGAACGTTGTGATCTGACCTTTGGATTGCTTGTAACCGCATGCTTTGATGAGGTTGACCGCATGATCGCTAGGGATGATCTTGGCAACTTCTGCCATCGTGTCTTCGTCGATCTGATCCGGCTTGCAATCTTTCTTGAGACCGCCGTAGTTCTTCTCGATGGACTCAACTGTCGCTGCGATCATATCGCCTTGATAAGAGTTAGGATCGCTCTGCGTGATTAGGCGGCTGATCGCTGCCTCTTTGTTCTTGACGATGTCGCTGGCAGTAACCGGTGCCGAGTCGAAGCAGAACTTGTGATACTCGTTGCCGATGTCTTTGCCGAGGATTGACTGAACAATGATGCGATGCAAGCTGCGATTGCTGCTGGCACCTGCTTTCTCAGCGGAGTTAACCTTCGACCACGTGCGGGGCGAGATATACTTGCCGCCTTTGGCGATTTCCTTCGTAGTCTTGTATACCCAGATACCTGATTTCACGAACATCTGCACGTTCTGGTGCCAGTCAGCGCGCTCGACGTAGTCCATGAACGTGATCGGGTCGTACTCGACCTCGAATTCTTCGAAACGATCTTTGAGAGCTGCATCCATCGTGTTGACGTCGTACTCCGAAGACTCGGGATTGACGCATGCTGCGATGACCCAGCCTTTTGGCAGCTCATACTCATGAACTTTGAAGTCGGTGAGAAGCTGCATGAGGCAGTTCATTACGCCTGTCGTACCGCGATTTGGCTCTTCGAGAAGGAGAAGACCTTCGCCTTCGGTCGGCCAGAAGCCAGGCAGACAATGGATGGTACGCCATTTGCCACCAACCTCTAATTCCTTGGGGAACCCGATGAGATCGGGTGCTTCCATGTAAGCGATGCGAAGATCGAGAAACCCGAAGTTTGGATTTTCTTCGCGCTTGCGTTTTACCCATTGCTGAACGATCTGAGATTTACCGAGACCGGCTTCGCCCGTGAACAACGGAGTGAAGTTTTGCCCCTGTTTTCTTGCCTCAACTGCTGTGTCGAGAATTGCGCTGATGTTGCTTGGTTTCATTACTTATTATCCTCCTAAGTAATTGTTTCTGGTTGATGTGAATATATAAAATCGGTATCAGTGTTTGAGCCGAGAGTCTGGTTCTTCCATGATCAGGTGCGAGTTGAAGTGTCGCATGAACAGATCACATAGTTGTGCCCTAGAGGCAAGCACGCCGCTGGTCGTAGAGTCGCCTAACGCAGCAGTACGCTTTGCCATCAGTTCGTAAGCCTCAACAGATGATTCAAGTAATGTCACCAGAGCTTCCAGCTCATTTAGTCCTAGCGGAACATTGACATAACCTGGTTCTGGGGCGACAACCATCAAGCTGTTGCCCTTGCTAATCTTCTTCGTCTTCTTCGCCTTCTTTGTTTTCGCCATTTACCGCCTCCTTGAGGTATTTCTCCCTGATAAAGTCAGGCAAAGCTGAAAAATCTATCTTAGATTTGCTTGCCGCTTTCTTTCTCTTGCTAGGCGATTTAGGCTCACCGTACATTAAACTGTACTCTTCAAGCGATAAAGGCGTAGGTGCTTCGACCGGTCTGGTCGAGCGCACTACATCGCTTTTGGCCTTGGTTTCTCGCGTTTCTGCTGGACATTTGGTGATACTTCCACCCCTTGCTAAGAACTCATTGATGGTTTCTACTTTGTGCATTGTTCTTCCTCCTGATCCTTCATGAAATCGGATCGAGGGTAAGGTGATGATGTTGATGATCTAGCCCCATGAGATTCCATCCCGGTATCTATTATACGACAAAGTATAATCGTATTGTGGGGACACCGACAGAATTAACAGATATATTGTTGCACGGAATAGATCTAAAGTCTAGAAGGTTGTATTTCGGTACTCCACTAGATTTGTCAAGTGATGATGAGCAGGATTTTAGACCCGCTACTGTAGAGTTGGCCGTACGCATACTTCATCGTTTGGCAGCAGAGGCACCTAAGAAACCCATAGAGATACACATGAGCAGTTACGGAGGCGATCCATACGCCATGCTTCGTCTACACGACGAGATACTGAGCCTTCCTTGTCAGGTTAAGTTCTTTGGCGGTGGTCCTATCATGTCGGCGGCGACCTGGATAATGGCGGTGTGCGACGAGCGATATCTGTACCCCAATGCCACGGTGATGATCCACGATGGCAGTTTTTCCACTGAGGGTAAACACACAGATGTTCAGATCAGTGCAGCAGAGGACAAGCGATTGCAGGATATGCTGTACGAGATATACGCCAATAACTCTAGAATGCCTAAGGCGTTCTGGCAAGAAGTCTGCCAGCGAGATCTGTACCTCACTGCCCAAGAGGCTATTACGTTGGGGCTAGCAGACAAGATAGTGGAACCTAAAAAGCGAGGCAATCTGAGGCGCATGAGACAGAGTGCGCTGAGTAAAAAGCCGCCCGCAGGCGAGCTCAAAAAGCTGGTAAACGAGCTTTATTCTAGGATTAACAAGGTGAAGATACCCAAGATCGAGCTAAATGAGCCGATTGAAGATCCCTCTGATCCAGAGATAACTATAGATCCTGAAGTACCTCCACGCTAACTACGATGAATCAGCGTGGAGGTATTTGCTGCAACGGGGGTAGGTGTGCATTGTCACAGCAAATGCTAAAATTGGTCCGCCACCGGTGAATTGAACACCGCACCCCTGGTTTATAAATCCAGCGCTCTAACCGATGAGCTAGTGGCGGACATATTCCACTGAGCGCATATTTATGGATATCACTGGGGTGATCTCTTATTTAAATTATACTATTCGATATAAAAACTAGTTGTTCGATAAAAACAAAAAATTGTCTTCAGAGTTTTTAGCGTTTTTGTTGAGCGCATGGAATTTCCATACAGGCGCTCTTACAGGCTTGTCTCTGAAGCCGATGTCGTACGTTTTTTCTAGATACTGCATGAGCTCGAAGTCCTTTATTCCGTGGCACTCGCCTTCTACCCACACCGTATTTTTTAAAATCTGCTCTGGAATAGACGTCAGTATGTCGTATTCCGCGCCCTCGCAGTCTATCTTTATGGCGTCGATCCTTGATATGTGTTCTGACTGTATGAACTCAGACACTGATCTGATGTCGACTATAACTTCTTCTTTTTTAGTCGTAGTTAAGTCAAACAAAGAAAATGCCGCTGGGTTGTCAGCGCAGTAAGGCAGTTTAAGTTTCATCTCGCAGGTCTTAGAAAAAAGCCCAAAATTGAACGCCTTTATGTTGTCGATTCCCTGAATGTTCTTTTTCATTATTTGGAAGTTCTGCAGTTCCGGCTCAAAGGTGTATACGACCGCGTCTGGGTATCTCATAGCCATAACTAGTGCAGTTATGCCTATATTTCCACCCACGTCAAAAACCACTTTTGCGTCTTTGATATTAGGAAAAAGGTATTCTGGTTTAGGATTGTTTGGATTTAGGTTTTCGTTTATTATAGTGGTATCGTGAGTACCATCCCTGAAATATATCTTTCTATCTTGCACAAAAATGTGTTTTAGCTGTGATTCGATCATTGGTGGTTTTGCCGTCTTCAGCGTTAACCGAAGACGGCATCCCTTCTTTGTATAGAGTTATTTAACTGTCTTTAGCTCTGGCTTATTGAGTAGAGCCATCTTGAGATTGTACGAAGCCTGATCTGTGGCGTTACCGAACCAAGCAGAAAACACCTTCTTGACGAAGCCGTTTCTAGAGTTAATAGGCGTTATTTTTCCAGAAGAGTTCATGTACAGCAGTAACCCAGTAGACACATTTGCGATGACATTGACTGTCTGCCCAGAGTAAATCGCGGAGTCTGTTCTGATAGCATCAGCAACCTGATCAATATCTTCATGGTAATCTAGTGCCTCCTGTCTTGTCATGTTAGAGCTTACGGTGCCGGCAATAGAAGATTCGACAGAATCTGAATCGACTCCGCGCAAGAAAGTGATCGACATCGTGATTAAACCTACGTCGCTCAAGCTGTCAAGCGCGCCGTTTTCTGTGCGTACAAACCTGTCAGGATACTGCGTAAAGAGTTGGTTCACTGCAACTTTAGTTACGGTCGGACCGGTCTTCTTGCCTCCCATGCCGAAACCCGTGATGGGTAGAGTTGTTCCGCTGTAAACAACAGAGTTGTTAAGGGTTACACCGTAAAACGTAAAGTTAGACGGATTAAATGTTAGTAGACTTACTAGTAGTTCGTACATACTGCTCTCCTTTTTGTTTTAGCTTGTTTTCAAGCTCGTTTGCTCTTTTTTCGACAGCTATAGTTTGGTTTAAGTCTGGCGAAAAAAATCCCAATAATCTGACCTGCAATCCTTGTCCTCCAGCGAGGGCTTCCAGTATGCGGAGGCTATTGATTGACTTAAAGCCTTCAATAATTTCTGCTTCGCTCGGGTTTTCTCTGGCCAATACACCCATCTCCAGAAGAAAAGTAGAAATAAACTGATACCTAAGAGCCATAAGGCCCACAACTGCTGTTCCATATTGTCCTCCCTTTAGTCTAAAAACTGCACTTGTTTTATCTTCGGTCATCATGCCGGCGATAGATTCTAAAACCATAAGCCTTCGCAGCTTAAATAGATCGCTGGCATTGCGATCTGCTTCGCTGCTAACATCTACTAGTCCTTGATTCAGGTCTATGAACCACAGATACGCTAATCCCGCTATCTGCTCTTCTGTTGCTATCTCGCCGAACGTCTTGCTGCATGGTATTATGCTTGCCGGTATGACACTACCTAACTGAATAAACATGAGGTTCTCAGGCTTCATGCACTCGGCGAGCGCCATAGCTACACCTTGACTTTTTATAGCCGAACTGGTGGCGGTTAGAGTATCGGTCAAGCTAGATACCGAACTTCGCATAGTGCTCATCTCGCCCCTGATACCGTCCATAGTGTCCACTATTCCGCATCCCGTCAAAAAAAACGTTGCTAGTATACGTAATGTGCCCATATTTTCCTCCCCGATCATATTTACGCACTTAGTAACATCGCGTTACTTAAAAACAAATCACATAAAGGCTTCGTCTATTGCCCAGATCGCGATAAGCAGTAGACTCACAACGGCGTAAACCATTAAAAATGCCTTAACGTATCTCATATTTGCTCCTTGATCTTTGAGGATAATGATACCTCACGGGTAAAAACGCAGCGGAAGTTATTTCTTGACACGGCTGCGCTTTACATTGTTTTGAGGGTGCTGCTTTCTATTTTGTTTATTGCTGCGTATTTCTGATGCAAACCTCAAAAGCCACTTAGAGAATCTTTCTGCGTCTTTAGCATTTAAGTTGCCGACATACGGCATAACGACGTAGTCTTTGCCGTCTCGCCAGCAGTTTTTCTCTATGTATGCTATTACTCCGTGCTTTCTAGTCTTGAAATCTATGGCCCTCATTTGTGAATACCTGCAACATAGATCCAGTGAATCACGCGATCAACTATGTACAGAGTAACTATGGCCATACCTATAAAAACTATTAGATCGCCTATGGTCACTTTAGACACCAGAAGAAGAAATGCCGCCAATACAATTGCACTACATATCGTCATATATCCCTCAATGCTATAAATTGTTAAAAACTGAACCAACTAGGATCACCAAGTCTTCTTTACCAACCATAAGCATGTATAGACTGTATCCGGTGTGAAATATCCATATATGCCGGTCTATAAACATAACTGCCTTCTCGCCTATATCTTTTCTCATTGTGCTTTGAGCCTCGTCGATCTCTTCTTGTTAAGCCTAACGGTCACAACTCCCCACCTTTCAACGCTTCACGGGCGATGTTACCTGCGTCCCCTTTACTTGGTTCGTCTTCGTAATTACAGATTCCGCTAATTGACTCCAACGCCTCCCTGAGTCGAGCGTTCTCGGCTAAAGATTCGCTATAACGAGTCTGAAAATCAATAAGGTGTTGTTTAAGTTTTGTGTTTTCAGTTTTAAGCCGCTCAATATCTGAAATCATAGTGTTCATGTTCTCTTGCGTAAGATCATAAACTTTTCCTATAATGTGATCCTCAATTCTAAAAGCCATCACTCCTCACCTTTCACACTCTCATCTTGTTTTTCCCATTGCCTAAGATATTTAACGCCTAAATCAGCTTCATGCTCAGGATATCCGTTGTCAATAAGCCATTGACGTATATCGGTTACACCTTCGGGAAGTTCTTTTGGAAAACCATAAAGCCATCCAGTGGGAGGATCTACCATTATCTTTGCGCTCATGTCAAAACCCCGTGGTCCGCTTTTTCTGGAACGCGTTGTCGAACCGCTTAGAGTGCTCAATAAGCTCTTGCACAACATCTGGAATGCTCTTGCCGTCTAGATCCGCTCTAACAACTATCTCGTTAAGATGGGCAATACTAAAGTCCTCGGCGCCCTTTCTTGCGAGCGCCATCTTCTCTTCCGCGTTGAGCTCTCTACCCTCGATAAACTCGAGAAGCGCGATGCGCTCTTCCAGATTAGGAGGAGCAAGCTCGAGCATCAAGTCGAATCTTCCCGGCCTGTCTGCGAGCGACTCGAGCAAGTTTTCTGGGTGATTTGTAGTAGCAATGATAAAGGTCGGCAGCTTGAACGTCACTCCGACGCCGTCAAGCAGGTTGAGAAGTCCAGACTCTACTGGAGCAGGACCTCGCTCGCCGGTGCGCTCACCTCCGCCGATGTCCTCGATAATGAGAACAAGCCTAGTGCACTCTGCTACGTACTCGCTCTGAGTACTAAGAAATGCCGTGATGGAATCAGCTTCTACGGAAGAGGTCGGCCACATGAACACCACCGTGCCGGGATCTTCCTTGACGAAGTCGGTGCAGAACTTCTTGATGGCGCTGGATTTACCACAACCAGGCTTTGAGTACAGAAGCACGCCTCGCTTCTTGATCCTGCCTCTTCTCTCGTATGCGTCTATCCTTGAGAAGAACTTACGTGCTTCGCCGATGATCTTGCTAGTGTTATCGATACTCTCGAGCATGCGCTCGACGTAGATGTCCGTCTTCGCTGTACTGATGCCGGCACTGGTCTGCTCTAGCGTGTAGATACCGGGCTTAATCTCGTACTTGGCCGTGTCTTCTGGCTTGACGTAAGACAGCTGGACAATAGTGTTCTCGTTCTGAAAGCACAGGTCTGACTCAGGAATCTCGAGTGTTTGGCCTTCAACTAGCTCGGAAAACTTAGTTACCTTTTTTATTACGAACTTGCCTTCGATGTTTCTGTCGCTCATTTTGTTTTCCCCACTATGTAGTCTACTGTTACCCTGTAAAGTTTCTTTAACACGTAAGATTGTTTTTTAGTTATGCCTCTTGTAACTCTTTTGCCGTTTTGTTCGCGGTCGCTCCAGGAAACTAGACTGCACATCGGAATTCTTTTAGACACAGCATGATGGTGTACAGGCAGGTTGCGCATGTTGATCTCACTGTGCGTAACCTGTATAAGCTCTCTACGTTTTCTGTTCATAAAATGGTAGCGGCGCCCAGAATCGCACTGGGGTCTCTAGGTTATGAGCCTAGTATGGTACTACTCCACTACGCCGCGTTAGAAATTAGAGTTTCTCTTCTACGAACTTGCGAAGATTTTCCGGCAAGATACTCTTGTTGATGCCGTTAGATTTGGCAACTTTCATTGCACCGGTTTCTGTCTTGCTTACACGAGTTGTTGCCGGCGCATATACTTGTCCACCGTTGAGCTCTTTTGCTTTCTTGAGGTGGTTCATCACCATCGAGCGAGCATAAGCCATAACCTCGTTAGGGTTGGACTTGTCTTTGCTGTACTCTACGGTGCCGGCCAGAATAGCCTTGCCGATATTTGCCTTTATGGTTTCAAGTGCTGGCTCGGGCAAACCCGCAAGGGCATTAGTTCCGCCTTGAACGAACGGGACGCTCATCTGGCCATACATTGATACTACTTCATCGATCACTGCTTGCTTCTGCGACTTCACGTTATCTCCTCCTTCTAGTGGTTGTACGCGAATTCTTTTTTAGCCGTATCTGTAACTACGGTTATCTTTATTCTTTCTACGGGCAATATCTGCCACTCGTATTCGAGCATCTGCACCTTGTCCTTGAGCCGCAGATCCCTCAAAATGGTCGACAATGCCTTGCATAGCGCGGCATCGTTACCCTTGACGCGCAACATCTCTTCGCGGGTCACGAGTTTCTCGAGAGACAAGAAGACGAATATCTCTTCAACTCCGCCCATGAGCTCGGCATATCGCTCAAGACACTCGATCTCTGTCTTTAGCTTTGCCATCAGTACTTTGCCGCCTCTTCAAAACCTTTAATAATATCTATCGTCATCATGACGTCGGATCGAGCATCGTGTGCTCTGGTATCAAACTGTAGGTCAAGATGCGCAGCTAGCTTCTGCAGTCCTTCGGGCGCATTAGGGTTCAACAGTCCTATGCGCTTAGCGAACATTATAATGGATGTAAGATCGTAGAATCTGTATGAAACGAACTGGTTCCACGTATTGGAGTTTAAAAGTTGTTCGTTGATATATCCGATGTCAAAATTGACGTTTTTGCCTAGCGGGATCAGCTTGTCTTGTCCGCCACCGGAGTGCTTGTAAAGAAAGTCTCTCAGTTTTGCTCCGCCCTCCGAATATGTCATTGCCTTCTTATCATGCTCTGTCAGGTCTATGCGGTTAACTTCCATAGCTGACATTTTTGCTCGATATATTCCATCGTTGGGCTTAAGAAGCAAATTGAGCTCGTCTAGCATAAAGTATTTGTCGTCTAAAACCATGAATGATGCTGTAAGAAGTGACGTTGTCTTGGGGTCTGTGCCGCCCGACTCTACGTCTAAAGCAATAAACTTTGCCATAGATTTTTCTTTCTGCCATTAGGCTTTATTAGATTATACTTCTTAACTACAGATCACGAGGATCTCTGAAGCCGATAAAAACAGGAAATCTGGGTAAGTCTTTCATACCGGCCTTCTGATACTTATACTTGAGTATTTTACCTTTATATTGTTCTCTGTCGCTCCACACAGATTTGCGGAACATATCGTCCATGCCGGTAGCAACCTTGAACTGCAGACCAGTAGTGATGTCCTGCACCAAGAAAGCACCGAGAGTGTCCATGGGTACAAGATTTGCCTTATGACTGCTTCGCTTTGTGTGGCCGAGCTCGTCCTTGACGGCTTCGTTGGCATTGTGCAGGCGCTCTTCGAAGTCTAGGATGACTGCTTCAGAGTCTGTGAACCTCTTGATCTTCAGAAGGTAAGATTCGCGAACAGTGGATCTGCCGCACTTGTACGGGCTAGAAGGTGCGCGAACCATAACGCCTTCGTAACCCTGGTTGAGACATTGAGTCTCGTAAGCGAGCAGCTCTTCCGGTGTGCCGATGATCTGCGGCAGCAGCTTGCTGCAGAAGCTGGGTAGCTCAAGTGCGGCCAATGCCTGCATCCTGGTCTCGTACGGCGTCTTGATATCAGTGACGTAGTCGAACACGACGTAGGTGAAATCTGGCTTGCCGTGCTCGCTCATCACCTGCGATTGAATCTGGTTGAACGTCGCACCGTTAACCATGATCTCGCCGTCTAATCCTTTGTGCTGGATGCTAGAGATGGCGCTCTGAATATGAATGTTGGGGATAGCTATGAACTTACGCGACAAGGCAACTGCATCAGGTTTAACGCACCTGATGCCGTCTAGTTTGGGACTTGCTAATACGGGATACTTGAGACCGTTGATGTCTTCGCAGGTCTCGGCGAGCATTGGTTTACTTATCATCATGTACGATTATACGATCGGATACAGACGACTAGTAGTAGCGAAGAAATCTAGTGAGGTCCTTGTTGCTGATCACGCAGCCCCAGTGAGTTCTGTCGTCAGAAGCGAACAGCACACCCACAACGTTGCCGTACCAGTCAACAGCAGGGCTTCCGCTATTGCCGGGGTAAACTACTGCGTTAGTGATGTATACGTCGGATATGACGGTGGTGCAGAGTCTTGCTTTTACCTTTCCGAAAGGAGTGGCAAGCATTATCTTCTGTATGCGGTTTTTGGGCTTGTCGCACTTCTCGTTCCTGGTGTTGAACATGGCGTCCAGCAGGTGGTCGTTTAGCGACATCACGTACTCGGTAAACTGTACTTCTCTTTCGCCCATAACGTCTCCGCGTGACACTGCTAGAGGCATAAGAAGCGGGTGGCCAACGATCGCGATCTCGTCTCCTATGTCTGGAGCTGACGTTACTTTAAGTCCGGTGACACCTGGAAGACCTTCTATGAGGCAAAGATCCGACTCGTCGGATATATCTATTACCGAGCGTTTGATCAGTGATCCCTTGTCGTCTCTGATCAGAACCTTGTTGTTAGCTGTCTCTTTTAGTACAGCTTCGCACACGTGCGCGTTGCTAACTATGTAGCTGATACCTGATGGAGCCGTGACAGCAAAGCCGGTACCGCCTCCGCTGTTAGGTGAGGACTGTATCTTGTATACCTTAGCTTGAACCTTTTTTCTGACATAGTCGCTGTGTACAACTGGCGCCTTCATGGCGAGATACACTAAACATGGGATCAGGAGCATCGACAGTATTGGTTTAGGGTCAATTTTAGGTACTTTTTTCATTTTGAGTTAGAGGGTTTGACCACGTCCTTGTGGTCTCGCCCTTAGATCATTTTACCTTATTACTATAGATAAAATTGTCTTATATTTTTGCAATCATTCAGTTAATTTTTTCGTCTCTTCGGGAGAGTAAGTGTACGGATACATGTCTCTTAGCGAGATACTCTTCGAGGGCTTAAACAACGGCGTCTCTGAGGCATGAATAAGCCTGTTTATCTCTGCGATATCAAGCATTAAGGTTGTTCTTGTAGGCCGCACTTCTCTCTCCATGGCTTGAACCTCTGGCGGTTCGTCTGGCACCTTCGCTGGCGCCTTGCTGTCTATTATGCCTTTCAGCAGCTTCTCTAAGTCCTTGAAATTTAAGCCCGGTATGTCGTTACATAGTGCCTGCTTTTTCTCTACGGATTCTAATATTTCTCTGGCCCGCTCTATTTTTTGCTCGCGTTTTAAATAACTTAGGCCGCTGATGTCTTGAACTTGCTTCTTTACTCTTTTTGACAAAGTAGTCCCCGCTGTAGGTTAATTATATCAGTTAACCCAGCTGTGGACTACTCATCTGAGGACAGCGTTGACTGTATCTGTTTCTCAAACGACATGTCGTACGATACCGCAGCACACTCTTTGTATATCTTAGAGAAGATCTCATCCTTGAACGCCTCGTGATTTGAGGTAGCTATGGCGGTGGTAACCTGCAATTTGAGTTCTTGGACATTTTCGTAGGTAGGCTCTTTTATGAAATTGTCGAACGCGGTCTGCATAGCGGGCGGGATAGGTATCTTGAAGTGATGCCAGAAATCTAACGCCCCGATAGCGTCCTCAGGCGTTACGGGTATCAGCTTCTCCTTGCTGTTCTCTTGCTGCGATTCTTCAGAGTTATGCACGTCGTTCTCCTATCTACGATATATTGTACTTCGGGATTGTAAAGATACGTGGGGCTAACTGCAACCTGTGATAATATATTAAATATGAGTGATCGTATCGAGTTTCTGATAGCGCGTCTCGAAAAGGCAAAACAAGAGCTAGCTAAGAACGTTAATCAGGCTTACATCGGCTCGCCTAACACGGGAGCTCTTCAGATGAGCGAGCAAGACATGGACAAGCAGGAAGGTGTTGGCATGATGCGCGCCGCTCCTCCAGTAGAAGGTAAGATCCACCACGTTAAGAAGAAAAAGAAACTTAAGAAGTCGCAGGAAGATTTTGTTCGCGAAGTAATCGGCGAACACATGGAAAAAGGCGCTAAAGAGTTTTGGCAAAGGCACAAGGACAAACTCGTTGCTCCTGCTTTGGCTGCAACAACTCTCGCCGGCAACTATGCACCTACGGTTGTTATGCCTGCTGCCGCAGGATTCGGTGACGCGCTCGACCACGGCAAAGGTTTCAGGCAAGCGGTTAGTCAGGCTCGTGAAACTGTCGATGAAGTTAATCGCGCAGCACCGGGCGGAGTTGCTGGCGCAATGTATCGCGCGTACAAGGATCGTAATTCAGAGGTCGTAAAGTACGACAGCAATGGTCAGTGGAAATTAGTCGAAGCTGACAAAAAGTAAATTACTCTAACAGCTGAGGCTCCATCATCAGCATTTCAGAAACAGCGTACAGTTTCCCGTCGATTATGCGGCAATGCGCAAATCCTTTAGACGCTTTAAGGATAATCGCGTCGCAGGCAGCTATTCTTCCAGAAGAATAACCTATTTTATTGCCCGCCTCAAACACAAACGCGCTTGCTACAAGTGAAAGTGCTATTGTCAGTAAAAATCTTAGCTTACCATCCATGAGTGTCAGCCTCCGTAACTTCATTATACAGAGTGAATTAAATATAAAGAAATTTTTTACAAAATTTTCTAATGCGTTTTAGACATGCTTGCTAAGCTGTGTCTCTGTTAAAATAAACATCTAACTTGCTGCGGCGGTAGAGAAATACATGAAGACTCAAAAGTATAATCATCGTCGTAAGCAGATATCTACAAAAAACAAACATCATTAGGAGAAACGCATGCAATCTAAGGGCAGCAGTGCCGTCACTATTCCGTGGGGCGAGATCGGGTATCCAACCTTCAAAAGAACGTACGCGAGAAGGTACAACGAAGACGACAAGAACTCTGAGACAGAAGAGTTTCACGAGACTGTTGATCGAGTCATAAAGGCTTGCAGAGACCAGCTGAAAGTAGGTTTCACTGTCGAAGAAGAAGAAAAGGCACGCAATTACATGCTCCAGTTGAAGGGCATCGTGGCCGGCCGTTTTCTGTGGCAGCTTGGAACCCGCACTGTAGACGGACTCGGGCTTGCCTCGCTTCAGAACTGCGCGGTAACTCTCGTCGACGACCCGATCAGGCCGTTCACGTGGGCGTTCGACATGCTTATGCTCGGTAGCGGTGTCGGCTACAACATCCAGCGCGAGTATGTCTACAAGATGCCGCCTGTAATAGATAACACCATCAAGGTCACCCGCAAGGACTCTAAAGACGCGGACTTCATTGTTCCTGATAGCCGCGAAGGTTGGGTCAGCTTGCTCGAGAAAACCTTGCAGGCGTACTTTAAAACCGGTAAGTCTTTCAGTTATTCGACTATCTGTATTCGCGGCAAGGGCACTCCGATCAAAGGGTTCGGTGGCACGGCATCAGGACCAGAGGATCTGTGTTGGGGTATCGAGCGCATCACTGAGCTGCTAGACAAGCGTATAGGTAAGCAGCTGCGCCCGATCGACTGCCTCGACATCATGAACATCATCGGCTACGTAGTAGTATCTGGCAATGTTCGCAGATCTGCTCAGATCGCTATCGGCGACTTCGACGACAGACAGTTTCTCAACGCCAAGCGTTGGGATCTCGGAAACATCCCGAACTGGCGTGCAATGAGCAATAACTCCGTGGTGTGCAACGATTATAGCTTATTGCCAGAAGAATTCTGGCAAGGCTACGAGGGTAACGGTGAACCGTACGGTCTCATCAACCTGAAGCTCGCTCGCGAGACTGGTCGACTTAAGGATGGCAAGAAATACAAGGACAAGAAGATTATCGGCTTCAATCCTTGCGCTGAGCAATCGCTGGAAGACAAAGAGACCTGCTGTCTGGCAGAACTGTACTTGCCTAACATCTCCTCTAAGGAAGAGCTGCAGGACGTAGCTAAGGTGCTTTACCGCATCAACAAGCACAGTCTCGCTCTCGAGTGTCACCACCTCGATACACAGGCGGTGGTGCATCGCAACATGCGCATGGGTATAGGAGTTACCGGTTATCTGCAAGCCACTGAAGAGCAGCGCAGCTGGCTGTCTGACACTTACGAGACTCTGCGTGAGTTCGATGTTGAGTACTCTGCGAAGCACAACTGGCCTAAGAGCATCAAGCTCACGACAGTGAAGCCGAGCGGAACTCTCAGCTTATTGGCAGGCGTTACCAGCGGCGTTCATCCTGCGATCTTTCAGTATTTCATCCGTCGTATCCGCATGTCATCTGACTCGTCTCTCATCCAGATCGCGCGAGAGAACGGATACAAGGTTGAATACCAACGCAACTTCGACGGGACTGACGACAAGAACACCATGATCGTAGAGTTTCCGTGCTCTTATCCTGAGGGAACAGTGCTTGCCAAGGACACTAGTGCTATAGACCAGCTCAACTGGGTCAAGAAGCTGCAGACCGAGTGGTCTGATAACGCCGTGTCTTGCACTGTATACTACCGCAAGGAAGAGCTGTCTGCGATCAAACAGTGGCTCGCGGACAACTACACGACCAGTATCAAGACGTGCAGCTTCCTTCTCCACAACGATCACGGCTTCGATCAGGCGCCGTTCGAGGAGATCACTAAGGAGCAGTATCTCGAGCTGAAGGGCAAGGTGACTCCGATCACCAACATCAACAAGCAGTTTGAGATGCTTGACAGTCTAGAGTGTACAACTGGCGCTTGTCCTGTACGTTAATGTAATTTAATGTGAATCAAGTAAAGGCTGGGAACGATGTTCTCAGCCTTTGCATTTTCTGCGGCATATTCTTTTAGACGCAAAAAGGCTGTTGCTGAAAAGTCTCAGCTCGTCGTCTTTCACTACGCCAAGCAGAAGCAAAAGTCTTATCAGTTCTGCTATTGATACTGCACCAACGCTGACTTCGTTTATATAGCCTTTGTGACGGCGATAATCATCGTCGCTGTCTAGCTCACCCCAGAGGTCGAACAGTATCGATTCATCGTATTCTTGGTCGTTTATAAGCTCTCCCCGGCATCGCTTACCTATATAGTATAGTACCACATTAACTTGGTATTGGCGATACGGGGTATAATGTAATCACTATGGCGCTTTCATCATCTACTATGCGTTCGCTTTTTTACAACCGCATATACAACAATCTCAAGACTCAGTTTGGCCCCAGTGTACAGGCAGGAAGTGGGTACGAGCCTACTGCTGACCTTCAGTGGCAGAAGATGGCTAACGCTATAGCCGATATAGCTATAGATATAGTGAGCGAGATAAAGTCAAGCGCAGAGGTAAAGGTCGGCATAGATGTACAGGGAACTAGCGCTACAGGCGGCCCTGTTACTGCCAGAACCGTATCTCCGGGCAAGATTCTTTGATCAGGACCCTCTGATCTTGATGCGAGAGGACTCCGTGCTCGTTATGATCGGCTCGTATGCCTCTTGTGCAGAAAAGACGTCCAGCCTGCATTTCGCTGTCTCTGCGCCTCTGAACCTGAAACTGGTCTCAGTGTTTATATCTGTCTCGAACGAGATGTAGGCGCACATCTGCGGCATGTTCGAGTCTTCGGACGTTATGATTATGTCTAGAGTTTGCTCGGTATCGGGGACATTGTACGTGTTGAACGCCTTGTAGTTGAACTCTTGCAGGGCGTTGATCAGATGTTTAGCTTTTACTGTTATCTTCATTTGCCCTTCACTTTCAGCTCTTCGCGAGCCTCTTCCGCAAACTGCTTAAACTCATCCCAGTGGCCGGTGATGGCTGCCGCTTTCTTTCTGCCTAAACTGACCATAGGGTAAGCGCCTACCTTGTTGCCAGCGGCGTCTACTTCCCATACAGCGAACAGCTCATGCCCCTTGAACTCATCTTTAAATACCTTGGTAATCATTGCTCTTCTCCCTTGTTTTTTTGACCCATGCGATGGCACACTCGACGAACATATTTTCGTCTTTTTCACAGTTGTTTACCCAGCCTCCACCCTGAACAAAGCGCCTGTTGATACAGGTAACCAGGTCTAGGGCGTGCTCTATCGCCATACGGTGATACTTAGTGGTATCTACAAACGTGAAACGCATTTTTGATTTTACGATCGGTTGAAGTCTGACCAGGGCAGTACTGAGTAGTCTTTGAGCCTCTAAGGTGTCCTGGGCACTAGCGCACTCGTCTAAGCACAGAAAGGCCATGTTTTGATAGGCATTTCTGGCCGGCTCAGACAGTATTCTGTTTAGTGTGTGCTTGTAGGTTGCATCTAAGACGCTTACCAGCAGTGACTGCACACTAGTAAACCTATTTGGTGTGCTATAATCAGTATATGGTGGTGTGCTCTCACTGTAACGCTGGATGCTATGAGCCTCACTCAGAGCTTGAGTTTTGGGTGAAATGTCCTGTATGTGGATACTGTGTCCTTGAGATGTCTCTGCTAAGCAAAGCTCGGCAGCAGCTTGCCATGAAAGACCCGATGACAAAGAGAGCTCATCTTCACGAGAAGTTTCTGTATAAGAAGCCATAGATTCTCCTAATTACCTGTTATTCCACTTTACGTTTTTTATGAGTTCCCTTATGTTTTTGGGCAACTTGCTGATCTGCTCGGGCTTTAGGGCCACCTGTTTAAAGGATCTGTTTACCGTATGGCCTACCTTCTTAACTTTTCCGCCATTATTGACGAACTCCATTGTCTGGAACGCTATCAACTGTCTTGTTTGTGTTTTTGTCATGTGTCCTCCTGTTTTTAATATCATTTCGGATACAGGACACAGTTTTTGGATCTACAGATTTTAGCTTCTTTAGTTGCGCTTTTAGCCAGCGCTTAGCGTACACTAGATCGCCTGTCTCGATATAGCATATAGGTTCGCAGGCATGCCCCGCCTTACGCATCTTTATTACGGACGCTACGTGCAGCCCGTTATAGCTGGTCAAATTTCCCTCGTATAGGATATCGCTCATTATTCCTCCCGCTACTTTTTACCTCGTAGCATGATAAAATCTTATAGTCATGTTAAAAAATGATCTTCCAGAGTTTAACTTTAAAGCTCAACCCCATGAGATGCTGGGGATAGACAAGACCGCTGATCATCGCACCATAATGAACGCCTACTGGTCTAAGATGAGCATGTACGACCCGAATTTACATGCAGATAAGCCTAAAGAGCATGTAGATCACTGTAAAAAGATATCGACCTATATAAACGGCGCAAAGAACAGCATGCTTAGAAACTTAAGAAAAAGCGATGGCGATGCAAGCGACTCTCTTGTCGAGGTTCTGGCTTGGGCAACCGATGAGCTTTATAAACTAAAAAACTATAAGAAATAAGTGCGAGCAGATTATGGCTAATGTTTACAACACTAACTGGGTAAGACAAGACGAAGAGCTCAAAAAGAGCTACGAAGACTCCATTAACATTCATCAGCAAACACATGCCGAAATCAAGAACAACGAGAACGCTAGAATTAAAGAGCACGCCGAAGCCTTAAAAGATGCTAGTAAGCGCATGGCAGAAAGAATATCTGAGGCGCACCGTTGGCACGCCAAAACTCACGCGGATATAGATCGGCAGCACGCTAACAGCAAAAGAGAGTTCGAAGAAGGCATGAAGCGTTCGACCAACGACCATCAGAGACGATACCATCAAGATAGATACAATATGTTCCAAGATGCCTTCGCTGAAAGGCGCAAGGAAGCAGACGGTAACCTCAAGTCAGCAAAAGAGCTTCATGCAGAAGACTTCGGCAGAATAAAGGCTCATCATGACGAAAAGTTGAAAATGTTCGGAGATTATTACAAAAACAAGCGCGCGGAGGCAGATGAGCGCCTTAAGTGGGCGAAAGGCTATTACGGCGATAAAAGCAGCTCTTCGCAGCAGAAGCAACAACAGCAGCAGCAGAGATCTTATCAAGATACCGGCAACAGGCAACAATACCAATCTCAGCAGCAAACTCCTCCGCCAAGACAGCAACCGGTTAAACCTAAAGAAAACATGCCAGAGGGTTTTAACTTTAATTTTAACGCAGCTCCACACGAGATGCTGGGGATTAAACCAGGCGCTACAAGATCAGAAGTGATGTCTGGTTACAAGAATGCCATGAGGCGCTATCACCCAGACGTTAATCCTGCAGAGCACAGCGCTCTATATACTAGAGCGGCGCAAGCTATCAACGGAGCAAAAGATCGAGCTTTGAGAGGATTAGCGAAAGCACTTATAGATGCTTTAGTAGAAGCGCTCAACAAGTCTAGAGCAAAGAAAACCAATAACGATCAGTGGTCTATATAATAGAACTGGGGACAGTAACAACGTTACCATCCCCAGTCCGCTCTGATGAAGCAACTTGTTATGCGTTAGCGTATTTGTGACGCAGACTCTCTGGAAGAGCGTTGAAATCCACTTGAGGTTTCTTTTCAGGAGCAATTTCTGCCATCCTGGTGTTGATAGCTTTTTGTACCTCTTCGATATCTTCGGCAGAAGTTAGAGCGCCAGACGCCATGAGCTGTCGCAACGCCTTGATCTGAGGATCGGTAGATCCACGGCGACTACCGTTGCTCTGGGCGGGTGTATATTTAACACCACCGTTGAGGCGAGTGTCTTTGCGCAACCAGTTAGAGATCAAACCGGATACGTAAGTGCGGAGCTTAGAGTCATCGCCGAACTTGGTATTGAGCTCGATCGAACCAGAATTGAAACCTTCAACAAGGATGTTTGCCACTTGTTGACGAGCATTTGAGCTCAAGCTCTCTGCTACGGGGGAGTTATCGCTGATCGACTGACCAGACTCGGTTAACACGGACTGAATGGCGCTATAAACCGCCTCTTTTTGCTTTTGCTTACTCATAAAATTCCTTTCAGGAATGAGTTAGAACGCAGGTACTTCGCACTTTGCGGCCACGGTCTGCGTTCTCACCGTGACTGACGAACAAAATCTCCGTCTTACGTATATGATTATACGATCGGTTTCGGATGTTCAGGTTACGCAGCGTATTTGTCGTCTTTGACGTAGAGATTCCAGTTCTTGTAGTCTCTAGCTTTTACGCCGATCACTTCTGAGCTAATCTCGTGAAGCATGCCCATACTTGTAGGCAGCATCCACTTTACGTACATGGTTGTGCCTTCCTCGTTTACGTCGTGAACAGAGACCACCAGTATCATGAGATCAAGAGCATTGCTATGCTTGTACACCTTATGTTCTATAAACATGCCGTTTTCCTCCGCTGTATTCGTAATATCGGATACGGTCACTTGAAGAGATGTCTCCACCATGATTTGCGCGGTGGTTTCATGTCGTCTTTTTCGCACCTCAGTTCGATATTCTCTCTCAGAAGTTCTTCGCATGCGTCTCTGTATTTTCTAAGCGCTTTGATGAGTAGTCTTAGATGCGCGCGCCTAGACTTGTATCTTCTTTCTTTAGCCAATTTGTTGTTGTGTATGTGCTCTTGTTTAGGTGCACTGTTTACCGCAATGTAAGTAATACCGTTTATAATCAGTTTATCCATCACATCTCTCCAGATCCGCCGTATACAAGTCTACCGCAGGCGCAAGAAGGGTTGGTGTATTTTGTGCATCTTGCCGCGGCAACATTTGCAGTTATGCAGTAGATCTTGTCTCTGTCTTCTTTTTTTAAGCCGAACGTGTTGAGCGGCAAATTATCTCCGTTATCGTAGCGCTTATGACCCCTGATAACGTCGCACGCTTCGCATATACCTTTTGTCTGTGTGTATCTTGTGCCCTTTTTGCCAGTCCATTGACAAGCAGTACTGTGATTTATCTTTTTGCCGTTATGTTCTACGAGCGGTTTTGCCGCCAGTTGATTAGACATCCTGCTCAGTCTCCTGCTCTTCTGTTTGCTTTTGTTTTTTCTCGTTTTTACCTACTTGAACTCCTGCTATAAAAGAGGCTGCACTTCCAACAAGTGCACTGCCTAACGATGTTAGCAGCTGAGTCGCTGAATCACTTATAGCGTGATCTTCTTTAGTGACCACCGCTAGATAAAACGCTCTACCAAACGCGCCTAGGCATATAACCAACGGAAGTAAAGTGGCCCCAGACACTAAGATTAACAGTGACCAGTCGTGAGACGACCACTTCTGCCTTCTCTTCACGCTGACTGTCCCCCTCTAAATTTTAATTTTTGTTCTGTTGCTGCTGTAGCGACTCTTTGAACTTTACGTATGCGTTCACGGCCTCTTGCTCCGTCTTGTAGCACCCAAGGTAATGAGTCTTTGTCTTGATCGTCGTTCTAGCAACGTACCTGTATGGCTTGCCGTCTTTGTTTATCTTAAACACACAAGTCTTACTGTCTTTTCTGGAGTTCATTTGCTACCTTTCTTGAAGATTACGTGAGATATGTCAACTCCTTTATACTTTTTGTGTACAGGAATTTTCTTGCAGTTTGCATCATACAGAAACTGCTCCAAATTCTGGGTCAACTGTATCTGATCTTGTATTTGCTTTTCGTGATCTGTTTCCCTAAACAGAATACCAGTCACAAAGCCCATAGCAACCAACGAAAAATAAAACGGTATTTGTGCCATAAATCCTCCCTATTTCGAAGTTGTTCCTTCGTCCTTTTTAATAAGAAAAGCGCAGAATCCCTCTGCGTCTTGCTCAAAATAAGAAACGCTAAGCCACTCTCTTTTGTTTATCTTTAAGTTAGAGAGTGAGCGCTCGCACTCTTTGCGAAGAGTACAGTCGTCATTTGAGCAAAAAGTTTGATCAAAGTTAGTCACTTTAACAGCTCTTCTTTACGCGATTCAACCCATTCTGCCCAACTGAACGGAGTCATGTCGCTGTCTACCTCTTCGTTGAAAAGGTACGCCTCTTTAGCTTTTAGCGCTTCTACGGCGGCATAGAACCCGATCTCTTTGGCATTTTTAACCATAGAGTCAAGCGTCAGCTTAGGTATCCTCAGAACACTGTCAGGATCAGTTAGAAACTTGCTCATAAGCTCGATTCTCCTTTCTTTCCCGCTGGGAATGAGGGGATTATACTAAAAGATGCTACATCTTGAGCCAAACTTAGTAAAGCCTGACTCAAGATGTCAGCAATTTATGCATCACTGCGCACTCACTGCGACCTGCGCTGCAAATTTTTCGCGCAGAGACTCTGGGAGTGCATCGAAGTTAACGGAGATGCTGGGGCGCTTCGCCTTGACGATCTCTGCTTGACGATTGGCAATGAAGGTATTGATCTCTTCGATACCGGCAGGATCTGTGACCTGGCCAGATGCGAGAAGCGCTTTCATCGCCTTGATCTGTGGATCAGTAGAGCGGGTAGAACCGGTCTTGCTTGGGGTGTATGCTGCGCCGCCGTTAAGACGCTTGTCTTTACGGAGCCAGTTGGACACAAGACCGCTTGCGTAAGCGGAAATCTTGCTGTCGTCGAATATCTTGTTGAGCTCGATGGTGCCAGCCTTGAAGCCGTCAACAAGAGTCTTAACAACTGCTTCGCGTTGGGTTTTAGTGATCATCTCTGCTGCGTTAGAGCCTTCTGTGAAGGTTCCACCGTTTGTTTCGATGACTGTCTTTACGGCATTGAATACCGCTTCTTTTTGGTTTTGTTTAGACATAATGCCTCCTTATAGGTTTGTCTAACTGATTGATGGGCACATATAATATCGGCTCGAGTTTCGCTCAGCCGATCAGGTCGCTCTGCCCTTCGCGTTGGCCTTTGCACCTGCGGTGAATAGGCACCTACCTGAACCTTTAGTAACGTAAGAAACTCCTAAGTTGTTGCCCAGATTGCTAGATCTGTTGCGTAGCTTTGTTGAGTTGATGATGTAAGCGGTAAGCATTGGATCGGAGTTGATCTGAATGCTGCAACCTGTCTTGTGGTCGTAGATCTGGTTGCCGGTGTACCGGACAGCGTAATCTTCGCTGCAGTCAGGGCACTCGTTAGCCCTGCCTGGCTTACCTGGATATAAAGTGAACTCGTCTTCGCACTTAACACATACCATACAGTTCTCCTTTCAAAAATGAAATGGCCCGCACCGATACGATCGGTACGAGCCATGGTGTGGTTGGGGGACAAAGTTTTATCAGTGGATGTTGCCGTCTGGCGTAGGATTGTATGAGATCCAGCTGTCGTCAAGCTCTTCCACTAATCTTTGAGTGTCGATAAGGTGCTTGAAGTTTTCCTCGCCTTTGTACAGCTCGTAGTTGCTCTCTGCTTCACGGTATTCGTGCTCTACGATGCAGTCGTTGCAGATTACGCTGTTGCAATAATTGCAGCGCACTGTGTCCATGAATTCTTTGATTCTCTTACACTCGTCGCATGTTTCTGGTGGAAAGTTCATGATCATAGCGTACCTTGCCTTTCGTTGTTTATGTTACATTATAAAATCGGATCAGGTCTGCAGCACTCTGTGCATGCTTTCGTTCAGCAACCAGAGTTCATACGCTTTTTGAACAGGTTTTGCGGCAACCTCGTAATACTTAATGTCGCGGTCACTGCCGTACTGAACACATAGCACGTTGTCCAACATTATTAGTTTGTGAACGACATAGTTATGAGGACTTTGTGCCAGCATGCTGTCAAACCAGTACCTTCGATCGTTGTCCTCGAAGTGCTCTTGCCTTACGATCTTAGACATCGCTTTCACCTGTAAGAGCGCGTTCAGTGATGACGTCAATCGCGTGTTTCGCTATTTTTGCTGTAGAAAGTATATCGTTTGATCTTGTGTTGTCGTCCATGAGGCATATTTGCACAATATTTCCGCTATTATCTCGCAGTGTCCTCGCGTTGAGACGCTTTTTGATGTAAATAAAGCGCTCTTTATGTTTTTGGATATGACGCTTGATACTAGCCATGGCTGAATACTTGTCGGCAACGGCTTCTTGATACTGAACTCTAAATTCGCTCGCGCTCATCTTGAAGTACTTGGTCTTCTTGTTTCCCGCTTCCAGGATTCTAAGCATGCGTCGATTCTCTTCCGCTCTTCTCTGAAACCGGCCGACGCATCTTTTATGTATTTCGCATATCTTGTTGTAGTCTTGTATGTCCATGTGATCTTGAAGCATACTTGCACTTCTCATCATGCTTGCTAGACGACCTGTTTCTGTTGAATAGTCGCGTTTTAGCTCTTGGATGTTGCTGTTGCGTAGAGTTTTGCGATAATCTATGACATGTTGCATAAGCGACAGCTTACGCAGGGCACGTCTGCGCTTAAGATTGAGCTGATTGCGCTCGTTGCAAAGCAACACTAACTCGTCAAAAAGTTGTTGATCTTCCATAAGTGGCATATAATATCGGATACGGTTAACGGCCCTTGTGGCCAACAAACAGAAGGGCTTGCAAAAACATCAATAATTTCAGATGCCTAAGCGTCATGGGAGGAGCTTGATTTGATAGGATCTTGCCCAGATCTGCGCTCATGCGTATATTCTATCAGCGTTTGCAGCGTAGCGGTGTCAGCCGCCGCGAAGCAGCTGACACTCGTTAGTTAGAGCTATCTTTGTACGGACAGTGACGGCAGTTTTGCCGGCAGCAGAACCCGCGCCGAACAAGGTACAGCGAAGTCATAACTGTATATCTTGTCTTGGGGTCTTCGTAGAAATCTAGCCCTAATTCACACGCTTTTTTGTGGGCCTCTTTTATAGAAGCCTCTTCTTGTGTGTCATCCATCTGGTTTAATTAAGACCAGATAGCCGCGAAAATCTTGTAGATAAGCATTCCGACGGTGGCCGCAAAAAACAGGAAAATAGCTGCTCCTCCTAGGCCTAGAAACGCCTCTAATGCGGAAGAGTCGTCCTTGTTATTTTTAGGTTGCTCTGTTGTACTCATAATTCTCCTTATTGTTAAGTTATCTCTTCGCCCCTAGACTCAATGGCTCTGATGCACCGGGGGCAGACAAGGCCTAGAGCTGTTCGCTTACAGTCGTCGCGCTTGTTCATGCACCAGGTGCAGGTTTCCAGGTCTTGCTCTTCTTGCTCTTCCACTCGCTTCTCCTTAGTTTGTTTATGACCAGATCCAACCGATCACTTTAAACACAAACATGAACGCGGTAAGGATCAAAAAGATCATGGCAGCAAACAATAAAAGCCACCCAATTCCTTCGAAGAATCCAGTTTCGTTGTTTTGCATAAGTTTACCTTTCATTTGTTAAAAACTTGAAATGCACAGTGGACCTGTATGTACCCACTGCACATTTCAAGTGTTGGCGGAGCCTTGCATATAAGCATGCTATCTGCGAGCATTGCTCATAGCATGCTCGAGTGCTGGTATCTGCGCCATAATTTTGAAGCCATATACCGTCGACATCAAAGTAATGACGAACAGGCATGTAACCATGATAGTTTCGAACCTTAATTTCATACAGATGCTCCGTCTAAGTTGTTACCGTTGTGCAGTAAGACGAGAACCAGCACATACAGACAAACAATGTGCTCGCTCTCGCCTCTACTACCTACTTTGAATCAGCGCCAGGAGTGATTAGGCCCTGGTTTGCAAAGTAGCTTTGATCAGCGCCAGCTTCTTAGCGTCAGAGAGCTTGGCGTCGAGGATGAGATAGACCAGTGTGGTCGAATCATCTTCGCGCTGCTGAGTTGCCGTGTTGGTTGTTGTGGTAGCTGTGTGCGACTTTGTCTTGCGTGGGTTGCGTCTCACCATCTTGCCGCCGGTAGCGAGATTCGAACGCCCGATCTCTTTGGCATGCCTCGTATAGAAGCCTTGAACGTCGGTGTGCGAAAACTTACCGCCGTTCGTTTTGGTGAAACCAGCCGCATTGATGAGCTGGGCAATCTCGTAGTTAGTTTTGTTGATGTTCTTAGCGATAACATCGCAGACTTTAGTGACCGTATTTTTATCATACCTTTTCATGGTTACTCCTTATTTCGTTTATGCTCGACGCCGCACTATTGCGTTGCCGAACGTTGTTGATTCATATCATCGGTTACAGCAACCGGTGACACAAGATTTGTGTGCGACAGTCTTGTCCGGCATGGGACCATCGCAATGCTTCTTCGAGTCTTTCGACCAAACAGCCGGAAGCAGTTTACTTATGCTCTTGCGAGCAACTTAGCAATATGTTTTTTGGGATGAAACTGTACTAGCCAAGTTTCACCTGGCGTTGCCATGTTGATCATGACATTTTTAGGGTCAAGACCAAAAAGGCTGCCATCGCTCAGTGCAGCAAGATACCTATGAGTTCCAGGCAGGTTGTATATCTTGCACGCCGCCACCTGAAGTTCCTCGTCATTCCTCGATCTGGTCGTCATTAAAACCTCCGTATAGCCTGTCAGGGTTCATGTATTGTACTTCGTACACGTTCCACATGCCTCTGTTGCGGTCATAAAAAGCACCTCTTTCAAGCCTGAAGAACGCCTTCTCAACCGCATCTTCGCGGTCTTTTGCTTCTACTCTGATGAATCCGTCGTACTGCTCGTACGGACCCGGCTTTGATCTGAGCCAAACTTTGTAAATCGCCATGTCATGTCTCCCTGTAGTTAGCCTCGCGGCACTTCGGGCACTCGCCGAAGTTGCAAGGTGAGTTGTCGCGCCAGAACTCGTTGCCGTAATACTCGACGACATCCAGCTCTGTGAGCGTGTTGTTGATCAGCAACTTGTCGATCTCGCACACCGTGAGAATATCCAAGATGTTGTAGTTCAAAGGATATGCCTCACTCTTCGCCTTGCTGCAGCTTCTTCAGCATCTCGCAGAACTGCTCGTACACGCGGATCTTGTTGCCGGTAAGACCGAACTCGGACTTGATGATCGAGTACGCTGACGGACCTCTGCCCTTCATGCCGGCAACCTCTAATCGAAGTCTGGCCTTTAGGGCGCACAACCTGTACATAGCAATGGCATGATCGCCTTCAATCACAATAGTGTTTCTACTCATAATGTCTCCTTCGTAGATACGTATCGAATCGGTTTGGGTCGCTTTCTATGTTAGGATTAGCTTAAAGGCAGTCTTATGGTTAGGCGGTCTCACCTTGCCCTACGTCCTCTAAGGCGGGGTTAAACATGAGGATGGTTCCCGGAGCAATCCGCGGTTCCTAATTTTCTAAGGAGAAAATTATGGCTCTATCCCTTAAAGCACGTAATCGCTTCATTGCAGCGATGGCTCGTCGCGCAGAAGCAGTAGAAATACTGGATGCAATCGAAGGACCTCAGCTTGATACCCTCGACGGGTATGTTGCAGGTACTCAAGGATCGGTTTCTGCTGTGGCGGCTACCGACTCTATCATTCAAGGCCTTCAGAAGTTGGACGGCAACAAGCCGAACTATGTTGAAGCTACCTTCTCTGCTACCTTCAGCAACAGCATCGGTGCTCTCACCGTAGTTGTTCGCAAGATGGGTAAGATGGTGATGCTCGAGATCCCAGTCGGCTCTGCTACTCTCGCTGCTGCAACCATCGCTTCTGGCGCCACTGACGTGCCAGCAGCTTATCGTCCTGCTGTAGCTACCACGATCCCTATCGTTATCACCAACAACGGTGTTCGCGCTATGGGCCAAGCAGTGATCTCTGCCGCTGGACAGATCACCATCTCTGTATTGGGTGCTAACTTCAGCATTGGGACCGGCGGATTCGACCGCTGCTCTCTCAGCTATTCTGCTTCTACTCTCGCTTAATCTGATTAGCTTAGTAGGCTAAATGATAAGGGCGCCTGGATGTTGTCCAGAGCGCCCTTATTGTTTCTAGGATTGATTCCTACGCGTTTCTGCGAGGCGTGAAGTACGAGATGCGTTCTGCACCCTCGCTCATCTCTCTGAGCGCGTGGTACATCACAGAGACATCATCAGGCTTGCCGGAGATGGTGTACATGTCCGTCTTGCCGTCAGGCCTCTTGACACACTGTACTCGCACACTTCTGCCAGCGTCGTCCTCTTCCATCTCCACGTGCTCGTAGGGCGCTAACCGCTTGAGGTGGGCAAATATCTCGCCCGCGCTCGCCCGCTTGACCCCTGCCACCTTGTTCATGTGGCACACATCCGCGTAGTTGGTGAAGTCGATGACTTCTTTGAAAATGCTCATCTGCTTGTTATCGTTAGTGTTTTCTGTGTCGCTCACTTATTAGCCTTGCTTCTTTCTGTAGAGGTTCACTCCGTAGAACACACCGTCATGGCTGTGGTCGTTGTGGTTGATCTTCTCGTAACCCTTTCCGGCCATGTGCTCGTCCATGAGATCTTGGTGCAACTTCATGTACTTACCGAACTCCTGCGGGTTTTTCTTGAAAGCGTGGTCGGGGTGGTAGGAGTCGCCGTGATCCCAGTAGATGGCGAGATCGTTAGGCTGGGCATGAGCGCCCGCACTCTTAGGGTCGTCCATCAGGAAGTGGCTAGAGTGTCTAGGCCCATACTTCGCGTTGGTGAACTCGTTTAGCGCATCCAGGTGGTTCATCGTGTCCTGGTGAGGGTGTTCGGCGAGTTCTCGCCCCATTTTCACCTTGTCACTCTTGCTGAGCGATTCCATCTCTGCTGCCTTGTTCTTCTCTAAAATCCACTGGTCCCAGTTGTTCTCTGCCATATTGCTTTCTCCTCTTGTTACTCTTGTGATTTTACCATCTCTGTGTGCTTGCAATAGCCTCTGCAGATGCCAGAGGGACATGTGCACTTCATCTTACCCCGCTTGTCTTTCTCCACCTTGTAAACCTCCCTAGGAACAAGCGCATCTTCCTTCCACTTGCTCACCGTCCACGCTTGCCCTATGTCTTGCCTGACCATATAGGTATACAACTCGTCTCCTCGCCTCACTCGTAGTCCTCCTTACTAGGAACACTCAGGACAACCACATCCACGTCACCGTTCTTCCACGCTTCCTTGTAGGCTTCTGCAACCGCTTTACCTAAAGCGTCATCCTCGCTCTCTGCCGTAACATCTATGTCCCACACTTCCGCGTAGTCGCTTCCCGCATCAAAGCCTCTATGTCCCCAGAACTCGTAAGCTCCGATGCCGTCGTTACCGACCCGCCAATCCTTGACCTTTACGGTCAACTCTACTTCTCTCCCACACCCAAGGACCTCGACATAGCCCTCGTCCCACACGCTCTCCAGCTCCAACTCATTTCTGAATACGGGTCCACCTTCCACAAACACGTACTTCTTTTTCTCAATCTCAAAACCGTCCACTACAATCATCTTTTCACTCTCAACATTACTAACATCACTACTACTCATAGGACTAGTTCTCCTCTCTAACATATATAAAAGGCCCTACTTTAACATCTAACACCTATACTTACCTAGACCTAGAGAAGATACTAGATACCCTAGGAGAAGATGTACTGCTAGAGCTTGATATACTCACCCTCAAACCCTCTATAAAGGGTCTAAAAGAGAGTCTAGCAAGCCCTAGAATCACACCCAGACATATAATATCGGATACAGGGCAGCGAGTGTAAGTGCTTGATATTGCAGGGACAAGTAGAGCAAAACCCAGAGGGTGGCCACGCACACTAACCTGACTAAGTCGGCTATTCCGCTTATTCCCGCTCAAAATCGGCTAAGCTCACTTAACATTTAAGCGGCGCCCAGAGTCGGTTCCTTTCCCTTCCCCTAGGGGGAAATCGGGTGTGTCTCTTCCCCTAGGGAGCTTGGAGATAGTCTGTTGCCCTAGGGCCTTACTGCAAATGAAAGATGGGGGATATCGGAGGGATTCGCTGCAGGTTTTCCCCTAGGGGACAGCAGGATGTCGGTATGCTGGATCTCTCCCGGCGTAGCGGTGTCGGAAGACGCGCAGGAGTCGGTAACGCTCTAGGGATGTCGAAATGCCGGTGTTGTTTTTGTCGGACGATGTCGTCGATAATGTCGGATGCGCTGGCGGTCGGGCGTAGCAGTGTCGGCAGGCAGCGCCTACCGACAGGCCTTGAGGGAAATCAGTACTCGGCCACGTTGTCGTAGTCCTCGTAGTCAGGCTCGGGATAGTCTTCCTCGTACTCCTCGCCGTAGTCGTCCTCCTGCTCCTGGTGCCAAGCGTCCTCTGCCTGGCAGCGGTAGCAGTACATGCCGGTCTGGGGATCCGGGTGATACTCTTTGCCGCACTGCTGGCACTCAACAGTGGTATTGAAGTCGATGCAGCCTTCGGGGCCGCAGCCGCAGCATGGGTAGTCTTCGTGTCTCATAGGCTATTGTCTCCTTGTTGGGGTTGTACGGAAGCGGGTTTTAAGGCTGGCCAGGCGAGCAGTACCCGCCTGGCCGAGACGCTTGTCAGTGATTGAAGAACTTGGAGCGCAGAGCTTCGGGCAGCGCGCTCACATCGATGGCGGGCTTTTCTACCGGCTTGAGCTCGGCTTGGCGCCTGTCGATGGCGGACTGCACCTCAGCGATGTCCTCGGGGCTAGTCAGCATGCCTGAGGCCATGAGCTGGCGGAGCGCCTTGATGGTGGGGTCGCCGCTGCCGGCTCTGCTGCCTGGGTTCTTGGGCTCGTACTTGACGCCGCCGTTGAGGCGGGTGTCTTTGCGGAGCCAGTTGTTGAGGAGGCCGGAGCAGTAGTTGCGCAGCTCCTTGTCGGCCGGGATCGCTCCGTCGTAGCTGATCTTGCCGGCCTTGAAACCCTCGGTGAGGATCTCGATGACCTCGTGCTTCTGGCCGCGATCGAGCTCGACCGCTCCTTCGCCCGAGAGCTCGAAAATGTTGGTGATTGCTTGGTATACGGCCTCTTTTTGCTTCATCATAGTGTTTGCTTTCTAGCCAAGTTGTTAGAGCAGGCTCTATTGCTTGCTTGGTTGCTTGGCTTTTGTTATATAAACACATAATGTCGGTTTGAGTCGCTGCCGAAAGGCAAACCAGAGTAGTAAAGTCGGTGGAGCCCGCAGCGGGTGCAGTCGGCTGGGCGTAGCAGTGTCGGTAGCACCCGACCAAAGGCGACCCAGGACCGAAGTCCCGGATCGCCCACCCGAGGAGAACTCAGAACAGAGATCGGATCTTGTTGTAGGCGCGCTTGAACGCGTTCTTGATCATTACCTCGAGCCAGCCGTCTTTCTGCGGGCCGTAGCTGCGTTCGCTGTACGCTATCATCATGGCGTCGCGCCACATCTGGTCCTTGTGTAGCCGATCACCGATAGCCTTCGCGTGGATGTCGGCTTTGATACGCTCGGCGTACTGGTCTACCGGCGTGTAGTAGTCGTAATCGTCGTGTCTCACGTGCTTCTCCTTTGTCTATATTATACGGATCTCATTTCAGCTGCTGGCGAACACCGTCGTCTACCAGCTTGTACCAGCTGTTGTAGAAGTCCCGCTCGTGGTCGAGCAGTTCCAGGTCCAGGATGGACTCGATGTAGGTGAGCAGCTTGTCTACTTGTTCTTCGGTCATGGTGATGCTGAATGTTGTCATGGTTGTTCTCCTTTGGTTTGGTTATAGCGCCGACTGCTTCCTCTGCGCAGTCTATTGCTTCATTTGCTGGTGAATCTGATTGCTAAGCTCGTCGTACAGCTCTTGATAAAATCCCTGCTCTTCGGGTGTGTCGCAAAGCTCTATCATCGACTCGACGTGAGTGAAGATCTTGTCTATCTGATCTGCGGTCATGGTGATGCTGAATGTCGTCATCGTTTTCTCCTTTGTTGAGTTTATGTGTTGTCGGTTGTGGCTGGCCGCAGAGATAGCATCCCCGCGGCCAGCATGAAAGTTAGTTCCAGAGTCGAGACTTTAAATTCCATGAATCGGCGACAAGCAAGGAGCTAAGGTCGTCCTCGCGGTCTAACTTGAGCAACAGCTCACTGAGCTCGATATCGAGCTCTTTATAGCCTTCTAGCTTCGGGTTGTTGTAGAACTCCAAACGCTGGTCTTCCAGCATCTCAAAGAGGTCTTTCATGCGTTCTCCTGTTGGTTGGCGTTCAGCTGTGTGTTAGATCACAGCTGTATGATTAAAAATATTAAGATAACTTAACTTTTCAATCATATTATCAAATAATGTCGGTTGCAGTCGCTAGGCGTAGCAGTGTCAGCCGACTTGCGCCAGCTGACACTCGGTCTAATTGGCCAGCTTGGCCTTAGCGCCAAACAGCTCGTTCAGCTTGTCGACCAGCGGCTGCTCTGCTTCCATGAACAGGTAGTCGTAGTCGTCGGTGCTGAAGAACATGCGGTAGCATGGCTCTTCGAACTGTCCGTGGCAGAGCTCGAAGATGACTCCGTCGAAGTTTTTGCAGTTGTGTGGCTCCAACAGCTCGCTGTGCATCAGGATCTGCATGGCGGGCTCAGTGACTTGGTCTCTACGTGGTATCAGTGTTGTCATGGTTTCTCCTTTTTCTCGACCTGCTCAGGAGACAACCAGAGATACGGTGGTCTCTACGCCGTATTCAGCAAGGAACTCGCTGAGCAGATTGTTCTGAACTGTCGGGTCGTTTATAGCGGAATAGATGTGGTTGTATATCACTGAGCCAGCCACGGTGCTGATCAGTCTGTGCGCTAGTTGGTCAGGGGTTTGTCCAGTAATGTCCATCAGGATCTCTAAGTTATCCATTGCTTCTCCTCGTTGGTAAATCATTGTTGCAAGTTGCGGGGTTATGAAAGTTGCCCGCCGCAGTCTTGCAAAACCGCAGCGGGCGAACCACCAACAACGTTGACCACCTAACAACATGGTCAACGACCAACAACTTGTTGACAATCACGTCGTGATCATCATGTTGTTTGATCGAATCGGATTTGGCCGGAGCACCGAAGTGCCCCGGCCACACCGCTGTTAGCGGCTGTACTTGGCGCGCAGCGCTTCAGGCAGAGCGCTGTAGTCAACCGTTACCTGAGGCTTGAGCTCATCTTGCCGCTTGGAGATGGCCGCTTCGATCTCGGCGATGTCCTCGGGGCTGGTCACTGCGCCAGAGGCGAGGAGCGATCTCAGCGCCTTGAGCTGGGCATCACCTGCACCCTGGCGAGAGCCAGGATTCTTGGCGATGTACTCAGTGCCGCCGTTGAGGCGCTTGTCCTTGCGGACGTGGTTGTTCACCAGTCCGGGGACATACTTGCGGAGCCACTCGGGGTTGCGCTTGTTCTCGTCAGAGAGCTGGATGTTCCCGCTCATGAAACCCTCGGTGAGGATTGCCATGATCTCGTTGAGGTGGGGCTTCACCTCGCTCCAGTCATAGGACTCTTGTTGACCCATTACGGTTGTTACTGCGGCCACTACTGCATCACTTTGCTTCATCATAACTACTCCTTTGTAGTTGGTTTGTTCATGACTACACATGTAGTCGGTCTAACGATCAAAAAATTAAAGTTATTTAACTTTTTAATCATGTTGTTAGATAAAGTCGGTTCTAGCCGACCGGGCGTAGCAGTGTCAGGCAGCTGATGCCACCTGACAAGTAATGCTATCTTATGCTGCTGAGCATCACCACTATCTGGGTGAAGACGTAAGCCGCGCCGCAGACGATGATCAAGCAGTAGCCGTAGTAGATGTTCGTAGTCATTGTGTTTCTCCTTGTTGTTGTACTGCGTTGTAATACAATGTGTTGCCGGATGAAGCGGCCGGAGCACAGCGTACCCCGGCCGACACCGCTACAGTTACTTGCCGAACTTAGCTCTCAGTGCCGCTGGCAGAGAGTCGTAGTCGACCTCGACCTTGGGCTGCAGCTCAGCTTGGCGCTGAGCGATCGCAGCCTCGACCTCGGCGAGGTCGCTAGGCGAGGTGACCGCACCGCTCGCGATCAGAGCTCGCAGAGCCTTGAGCTGCGCATCGCCTGCTCCTTGGCGAGAGCCAGGATTCTTGGCGACATACTCGGTGCCACCGTTCAGCCGCTTGTCCTTTCGGACATGGTTGTTAATCAGACCTGGAACGTAGGACTTGATGTACTCTGGATTCCGCTTGCTCTCGTCGGAGAGTTGGACTTCTCCAGAGAGGAATCCTTCGGTCACTACCGCGATGATCTCGGAGAGGTGGGGTTTCACCTCGCTCCAGGCATAAGACTCACGGTTTCCCATCACTGCGGTTACTGCGGCTACAACACAATCAGACTGCTTCATCATACGTATCTCCTTTGATAACGGTTGTTGGTTAGACACGAGACAAGTCTCGCGTCGGTTGGCTTGATCAAGCAATAATTAAATTATTTTAATTATCTTGATTATATCTATAGATAAAGTCGGTACCCGGTAACCTTGGCTACAAAAGGGAACCCCTAAACTCGGTGGGTACTCGCGGCCAAATCTTTCCGTACGAGAGCTTTTTCAAAGGTTTTGACCCGCACCACATCTACATCCTGCACAAACTCCACACCCAGGCCCGCACACTTGGTGCGGTGGCCCTAAATGTTAACTACACGGCCCGCTGGCCTTTCCCCCAATAGATCACACAGGTACCGGTACCTTGCTCCTATTAGGATATAGGTATAATAGGGACGTGAGCACATCTGCCCCAACACCGACCAACGTTCCTGGCCAGGTCCAGCGGCAGGCGCGCTACTACTTCGCAGACGAGCGTCTGCGGTGCCGAGCGCCCTTCGAGGACCTTATCCTGAACGAGGGACACTGCGCTTGCTACAGCAGCATCATACGGGCCCGCATGGCTTTCTACGCTGTAGACAGCCTCAAGTCGCATGACAAGCTGGTCGTCCTGCTTCACTCGCTGATGCACATGCCTTGGCACCTGATGTGCCCGGGCGACGATGTATAATTAGGGTGGATATGGAAACGGGGAAATCTGAGCTGGTCTACGACTACGCGTATGACAGCCTTGCTGGTGCGTTGGACGCGTATGCTAAGAACAGCGTGTACAGGAACGACTGCGGGTGTGCTGGCGTTATGGCTGGCATGCCGGACGAGCAATGGCATGATCTGCTGTGGCTGCTGCACTGTTTGCTGTGCGTACGAGTGGAAAGGTGAGTGATATGGGGTGTAGTGCGGGCGGAACTAGGATGGTGAGCTTTGCGGGCTGCGATTGCTGTCCGAGCCCGGTGGAGGTGATGAGCTTCAGGGTTTACAGGTTTCTGGAGTTCTATCATGGACTGATGCACTCGACGTATGAGGAGAGGGAGGCGAAGCGGGCATTGCGCTGGCTCGCCACCGCGAACCTGGGATCAGGCCGCTTAGGCAAGGATCCGGGGAGAAAGCGGTGAGTACTGGCGCGCAGGGAGATATGGTGCTGATGTACGCTTGCGGGTGCCCGGATATGCCGGCAGGCGCGCACCCGGTTTATAGGCGGCTGGTGATGCTGCTGCACCCGCTGCTGGAGCACGAGAGGGGTGTAACACCCTATGTGAGAATATGGGCACCGATGCACCCGATGTGGAGAGATATGGCGGAGAGAGATGAGAGAGTTAAGAGCGATGGAGATAGAGAAGAGCAAGAAGATTAGAAATAGAGACCCGAGGTGGAGCCACCTCGTGGCGTTCTTGGTGGACGTAAGAGCAATATCGTTCGACAGCTACATAGACTACTGGATGAAGGCTTACGACTACGACAAGAGCAAGTGCCCGGACCTGAAGGCACACATGAAAGGATTAAACTAAATGAGTAGGGAGGAAGGGCCGCTCTTACAGCGCATGAGGGAAGTTAAGGAAAGAGAGCTGGTTATGGGTTACGGCAGAGATAGCAGAAGCGTAAGGATGCGCTCGCGCTGGAAAGCGGCGGACGTCACCGAAGATCTGGTGTTCTTTCTGTGGATGCTCGGCTGTGCGCCAGACGATGCTTGGGACGAATTTGCCGAAGAGTACCGGTAGTAGCGGCAGCAGAGTATGGGGCCGATAAGTCGCAAAAAAGTAAGAATAGATAAACAGAACTACCGCGTAGATCGAAAAAGCTGGCGTGCGAACGCAGATGCGGAGTTTGCGGGCGTGATGATGGTCACAGAGATAGGAAGAAGATCTACTGACTCGATGGGGTTCAAAACCCTGGACAGTACTAACTCCAAAAACTCGCGCGAGATGAAGTTCACCAAGACTGGCAGCTACATTAACATGATCAGGTCGCTGAAGTACTACTGAGCTGCTCGCCGAATATGGCTCTGTCTGCCAGCGTATCGATAGCACGGTTCAAGCGCTGGTTCTCAGAGGGTGTTGACTCTGGGTACAGAAACATAGGGAGACATTGCTTCTTGAACGGGCAGACGCCGCACAGAGAAGCCTTGAGGCACTTACCTTCGAGCGAGACTATCTCGTTCATCACCTCTACGGCAGTCATCTCTCTGAACCGGTTTTTTCTAGATGTCTTCTTCATCGTTGCCTTTGTTTCTTTCTAGGATAGAGTCGACTTGCTCGTCCATCAGCAGTGCTATAGCTACTTCTTTGTAGCGCTTATCGGCTTCTTCCTCGCTCATCTCGTGCGCGCCGACCGCTTCTATGCAGCTCATGTACGTACCGTTGTCGTGTTTTTTCAGACGACTCATGGGACACAGAGAGCAGACATGCTTGCTGCTCCAAGTGCAACTGCCACCCTCATTTATTATCCTCTCGAGAATCACTTTGTTGTCCATATAATATAAAATCGGATAATACGACCCTCGATAATTATACTAGGGGTGTTTTCCCAAGGCTGGATGGTACAATATAGGTTAAAGGAGCCTCAAGCTATGAGCATGGACCGTCCAGACGCAAAGTACCCGAACAGACCGCTGAGCGTACCCTCGGCGATGCCGGCGTACAACCCGGATCCCAGCATAAGAGGCGTAAATTTTGACCAACTCCTGTCGGCGAGAGGTATCAGGGTCATCCACGAGAAGGCGATACCCTGCCCGAATGTTCTTTCTATAGATGCCGCTACTCATCAGCCGGACTGTAACTTCTGCGATAACAGCGGCATATTCTATTACACCGAGAAAGAGATAATAGGCCTTTTTACAGGTAACTCTATAGAGAAGACCTTCGAGGCGCACGGTGTGTGGGAGATCGGCACTGCGGTGATGACCTTTCCGTCCACCTATCCCGACGGCACTCAAGCTGACTTCAACACTTACGACTACCTGACGGTGCCTGACTTTGAGGTTCGCATGTGGGAGCAGAAGCCTTACCAGGAGAGACCTGAGGGGCTTCAGACGCTTAGATACCCGGTTATCAAGGTCGAATACGCTGTGAGCATAGTGAACGGAGTGAAGCGCGTGTACATGCAGGATGCGGACTTCACTATTACACCTAAGGGCGACATAAAGTGGGCACACGGCAGAGAGCCAGGCTTTAACCCGTCTACCGGCGAAGGTGTCGTTGTTACCTGGTCCTATTTTGCCAATCCTAGGTATATTGTTGTCCAGTCTCTAAGGGAACTAAGAATAACCCAGGAGATGATCGACGGGCAGAAGACAGCTAGACGCCTGCCGCAACAGGTACTGATAAAGCGTGACTTCCTTGTCGGTAATGGCGAAAAACTCCTCAAGGGAGAAGTGGATTAAGTTAAGTACGCTATTGAGATATAATTTTCTGAGTGATAACAAGCAATATGATTAACTGCATTATGCCAGAGGGTATTTGAGTGCCAACCGCCGTAAGTAAAAGACAGTACCGAATGATGATGGCGATACTCCACGGTAAGAACGTCGACCAAGGACCTCGCGGTCGTCCTCCTGCCTCTGTTGCCGCTAAATACACTGACCCAGGTAAAGATGCGCCCGAGCAGTCCGGACAAAACCGCGGCGGCAAATGGACAGAAGCCCACCACGCTAAGGCAAAGAAAAAATCCAAAGAAGAGCGCACTGAGAAGAAGAAACATAAGGCTCATCTCAAGAAGGCGTTTGAAGAGTTCTACAAGGGACAGGGTGTCGGCGTTATCGTGCTCGATCCGCAGAACCGTATCTTGATGGGCAAGATGGTCGGCTCTAACAAGCTCGGCACTCCCGGCGGACACGTTGACGAGAACGAGACACACGCTCTTGCTGCGCTTAGAGAGTTGCAAGAAGAGACCGGTCTCATCGGCTCTAATCCCATAGAGGTTCATGCCGGCCACAGCAACGGCAACGCCACTAAGACTTTTATCGTAGAGAACTATCGCGGCAAACCTAAGAACACCGAAGAGATGAAAGACTTCAGGTGGGTCAGCGCTAACGAGATAGAGTGGGATAAGATAAGAGATTGTTGCGTTGAACCGTTGAAGGCGTTCATCGAGAACAAGCTGGGTAAATCCCTCGCTGGCATGATTGCCCTAGAGAATCTCCAGAAGAACATCATTCGCCAGCGCGGAGACGCCGTGCTTGAAGTTACTCACGGTGACGCTCTAAAGCTGGTTGGCAACGGCATGTTCCGCAAACTGCGTGAAGCGGTAAAGGACATGAAGGATGAGGGTTTTAAAGACTTTCACATAGACACCTATACAGTTAGCATCCGCAAGCACATGAACGACATCTACTCTGGTCGCGTCTCTGACGGACATAAGATAGTTTATCAGTTCACAAATAAGTCTCTTCCTGAACTCACTGTTGCGCTGATGAGTGTTTTCGAGTGGTACATGCCAGAAGACGAGAAGGAACTAGAGCTTCTTGACGAAGGTAAACTTTCTGATGATGCGATCAGCGGTGGACTTAACGAGATCATGGCGAACTACAAGCGCCACAATATCGGAAATATCTACGAGGAGATGGAGAACATTCGCGAGCAGATTCGCAACGGTAATGCTGTAGATCTCCAGCAGGTAGAAGCAAGAATAACTAAACTTTTTGACAAGCTCGAAGAAGCCGTACATGAAGTTGTCGGTAAGCATAATTCATTCACAAAAGAAGTTGATAAAGAGCTGTCTGAGCTTGAGGCAAAACTTAGAGAGTTGCAGGTAAAGATAGACGAGCTAGAGAAAAAGCCTCAGACAGTGGAAGCATATTCTTCTGAACCCGCCAATAAAGAAGAAGTGTTGGAGAATTATTCGTATCTTTCTAGGCCGCAAGTACAGATCATGCCTAGCGGCAAGATAATAATATCTTTTGGCGGCGACTGGCAGCACTTGGAGAAAGAAAACTTCCTCACAGACATGAAAGCCAAGGTGATCAAGAAGTCGAAAAACAAGGGGTAAACGTGATAAACCCCAAGTTTGAGCTTGATAGACTGCTTGAGACCTTAAGAGCCAGAGGAGTTTCTCATATCACTGCGGCTAGAGCAGTCGCCGAAGCAGAGCGCGAGATAAACGAAATATTGCAAGAGCGAGCTGACGAGATAATGCAGCAAGCTATAAAATACGGCGTAGAAAAAGAGTCGCCAGAGTTTATCAATGAGCTGGTTCTTAGGCCTAACGACGGCATGTTCACGCTTGAGACAGACAGCTCAAGAACTGACTTCAGCGAACCTCCATTTCCTATGCTTCCTAGGCTGCTTGCAAATGCTAAGCCCATGAAAGATGGCAGCGGCGTTTACAAGATTGTGCCTGTAGGCAAAAAGGGTCTTAAAAAGCCTATAACTAGCATAGTTGACGCCCATAAGGCGGTTGCTGCTCAAAGAAAGGCTGACGCTGCCGAAAGATACGCCAACGTGACAAAGAAAGTTAGCGAAAACGGCGGTAAAGTTAGCTTCAGGACTGCTACGTCTAAACAGGACGCTAGTACGCAGTGGGTGTTGCCCGCTACGGACAAGGATTTTACCGAAGAATTACAATCACTTAATGAAGAATTTAAGACTAGCGCCGAAGAGTCTATTCTTGGTATAATTCGAGAGTACGAGGATAGGTATAGCTGATGTTTATAATGCCAGAGCTTGTAGTAAGAAAAGTTGTCGAGCACGGCATAGTTGAGCTCAGAAAAGATAAGCCAGCTTTCTATAATCTGTTTAGGCAGTATGAGTTTGACGCCCTAAAAGAAGTATACGGACCAGACTACCTTGACGAGCTCTGGAAGTGGTTTTCTACTACCAAGATACCGGTTGTTCAAGCATGGTCGCTAAATCCTCAGCGTATACCGTGCGTGTCTGTCCACCTTGCTAACGAGACGGAAGACGAATCTAAGGCCGCTTTTAATGACTTTTTTGGTGAAGATGAGCAAACGGTGATAAAAACTGGCGTATTTACTGCTATGGTAGACATAGGCGTCCATGCTAGCAGAGCCGGTGACCATGTCTTGTGGCTGTACTACATAGTTGCCTATATCCTCTTTAAGCACAAAGAGATGGCGGAGAGACTAGGATTAAGGTTGCACACGTTTAGCGCCTCTGACTACAATAAAGAGGCTCAAAAAATGGGAGAAAACATCTGGACTAGATGGATAAGGTTCAGATGCACTACTGAAAACTTCTTGGCCGCTGAGCCTCTGTTTACCCCAGAGGCGATCAACACCCGTCCTACGATGGGCATGGACCCAAGTCAAACTTGGAGCGTGTCCGCCACTAACGACGTAGACATATCCACTATAGATCTGAGCTCCAATAAAGGGGTAGTCGCAGGCCGAGCTGGAGATGTCGACGGCTCAGATGATTTGCCGATACCCGGAGTAGGATCTATGCCGGGTGAGGTGGTACCGGTAATAGAAGACGAATGAAGTTATTTAACCGCTTAAACAAGTTATTATCTAGTAAGGAGCTTATATGGCAGGCAAAGAAATGATGAAGCAGGTTGCTTCTAAGGTGGTAGAAGAAGTTGTTCAGCAACCGCAAAAAGTTGATTTTATTGTTTGGTGGGCGCTAAATGAGAAAAAGATACCGTCACATCATCACAAGGAAATCATAAAGGCTGATTTTAAGGCGCGAGGCTTATCCGACATGGAGTCCATGGAAGACTTCAGCGAAGCGTTAAAGAAGTACGGTCTGGATATCATCTAACAAAACCACTGTGATACAATTAGTGTTGTAAATTTAATGAATTTTTAGGAGAAAGACATGGCAATCAACATCTCATTCAACGGCGCCACGATATACAAGCCCGGCGCGTACTCTAAGGTAAATATCGATCTTAGCGGCGGATTTCCTCTTAGTCCTACAGGACTAGTTGCTATATTCGGCGAATCCTCTGCCGGTGCTCCTGGCTCAGCTGTTCCAGATATCAGCAACAACGTCTTCTCGCCGGATCAACTTCCGGACATCATCTCGACGTATGGACAAGGTCCTATCGTTGACGCTGCGTTGTTCTTGTTCTCGCCTGGTGCTGACGGCGCGATTCCGAGCGGTGCTCAATCTCTGTATATCTACAAGACTAACGCATCTGTTCGCGCATCTCTCGCGCTCGCAAACAGCTACGGAACTCTTACCTCCCTGGTGTACGGCGTATCTGGAAATCAGATCACTTACGCAAACACCCTTGTTCCTGCAACTCCTGCAAGCACTGTATCGTCTGCCACGTTCGACACTACCAACGCTTCAATACATAACACAACTCTTATTCTTAGAGTTCAAGGCGGTGCAAGCAATACGTTCACCACTCCAGTGTCTGTTACGACGCGAGCAACTCTCACTGCCGCACTTGCAGCAGGCGGCAACTGGTCCGGTGGCGTTCCGTCTGGCGTAACATTCACTGTCGGCGGTGCTACTGACGCTGCCGCGACGCTCACGATCGCTCGTGATCTCGGTACCAACCCGCAAAGAAACGGGTACAGCAACAACTTCCAGCTTGTTTCTGGAACTTTGTTGACGTACGCGAATCTGACCGCAGCGCTGTACTCTTCTAGCACTGAAGATGCTGCTGCAATAGCTATTGTCAACAATAACTCTCTCATCACAGAGAGCGCAACGATAGGCGGCAACATCGTTATGTCTTTCGGACGCAACGGTGGCACTAACCCGCAAGTCACGATCAACTCCTCTAACATCCTGTTGATCAATAACGCTGCAACCGAGTACACGATCAGCTTGTCTAACTTTCCGACATTGTCTGCACTTGCTGCGTTTATCAACACGACTACTGGCGGCAACTGGGCGGTATCCGTAGGATCTGCTCTGTACGGGCAACTTGCTCCAAGCATACTTGATCAAGTTGCTAACTTGGGTGCAAACGGAAGTTTGACCATCCTTCCTGCTCAGATCAAGAAAGATAAGTACGACATCGTTGAGTTCTTCGCGAACTCTGCTAACGTGTCGTTGGCGGTATCTGCTACTGCTGGGCTTCCAGATGCTGCTACCACTGCTTATCTCTCTGGTGGAGCGCTTGGCGGCACCAGCTCAGCGTCGATCACTAACGCGCTTACTGCATTCCAGGGAGTCAGGGTTAACTCTATCGTGCCTCTGTTCTCTAGAAACGCTACTGCGGACATCACCGATGGACTAACTGATCCTAGCTCTACGTACACGATCAGCGCGATTCATCAAGCTGTTAAGACTCATCTCAGCTTGATGGCAACTGTCAAGAACAAGTCTGAGCGTCAGGGATATCTCTCACTGAAAGACACTTACGCTAACTGCAAGCTCCAGTCGCAGAATCTGGCTTCTGCTAGAATTCAGCTGTGTATTCAGGACATCAAGCAGGCAAGCGCACAAGGCGTCATCAAGTGGTATCAGCCTTGGGTTGGATCTGCGCTTCTTGCCGGTGCTCGCGGCGGTTCTCCTGTAGGTCTTCCGATGACGTTCAAGTACTTTAACATGAACGGTATTCGTCAGACTGCACAAGCAATGACTACTGCTGACGCTAATATCGTAAACGGCTTCAATCCTGCAACTCAGTACGATGACGCAATTGCTAACGGGATCACCTTCTGGGAAAATCCTCAGACCGGTGGATTCCGCCTTGTCGTGGACAACACCACTTACGGCGTTGATCCTAACTGGGTGTACAACCGCGCTAACGTTCAGTATGCGGCAGACGTACTCGCTTACGACTTCCGCAACCAGCTTGAGAATATCTACGTTGGTCAGAAGAACAATATATCTGCGGCATCCGTTCAGGCGACATGTCAGTCTATACTCAACACGTATCTCGCGCAGGGAATCACTGTGAGCACTGCTGACGCCCCTAACGGATACAAGCAGCTTGTAGTGCAGATCAACGGTAACGTTATCAACATCTCTGTTGTAGTGAAACTCGTTGAAGGTATCGACTTCGTACTCGCGAACATCACGCTCCAGCGTGCAACTTCGCAGGCATAAAAAGATTGAAGGCCTCACGTCGTTGGCGTGGGGCCTTCATGTCTACAGAATTAACCTTTTTCATGGTATTCTTAGATTAAGCCAATAACGGCCTAAAAAAAATGAAAGGTAACGGGCAACCGCAAGCCCAAAGGAAAGTATATGGCAACTCCAGGAATGATTCCTACATTCGTCACAGGTGCAAACGCACGAATCAAGGTTGACGGAATAACTTTTGCATACGCGCAAGACGTTTCTTACAGCATCGCTGTCGACGTTATTCCCATCGAGACAATGGGACGATACGAAGCAGCTGCACAAGAGCCGGTTAACTACGCTGTCGGTGGCGATCTTGCTATCGTGCGTTACACCAAGGCAGCTATAACAAACGCTAACAACAACGGCACCGCTCCTAAGGGAACTAACGCAAACGGTAACGGTATCGGAAATGTTCAGGGCGGTCTTACTGGCCAGAATATGTCTGGACACCTTAATCCTGGACAGATATTGCTGTCTAAAACATGGGACCTTGATGTGTTTCAGAAAAAACAAGATTCTAGCGGAAATATAAGCGTAGACGAGTCTATTATCAAAGTTAGGGACTGTCGCTTTACCCGCATGTCTGGCGGACTCAGCAAGCGCGGTATTCTGGTAGACAGGTTCAGTTTTGTTGGGATTCTCGGTGGAGATGATAGCTTTGATGCTAGCAACTCTGGCGACGATGATCTCAGCATCTAATTCAACTCGCACGCACATAAATGCAAAGGGCGGCAAAATGTCGCCCTTTGCTATTTTAAATGTGCGGCTTATTTTGTGGTATTATTAGGCTATGGCAGGACTAAGGCCCTTCTTTTTAACTGGAGCCAACGCTAAGATCGTCATCAACGGAAAAACGCTGGCGTACTGTTCTGATTTTAGCTGTCAAGTGCAGGTCATGCATCAAACGCCAAAAGTGCTAGGTATGTACGAAGGTGTTAGCGTTGAGCCGCTCTCTTACAATGTTGCTGGCGGTTTTAATGTCATAAAGTACGTTAAAGGTGCGATCGACGCGACAGGTTCTTCTCCAAACGGCGTAGATGCTAACGGCGATGGAGTGGGTAACTGGGGAAACAGATGGGGCAACGGAGTATTAAGAAACCTTGGCGTGCCGTTTGCCGGCAATGACGGGCGCGCAGACGAAGCCCTCGATCCTAGCAAATACTCGCAAGGAACATCGTTCGATATCGTTGTGTACCAGAAAACACCGTCTGGCGATATCGGCGTTTACAACATACGCAGTGCGAGAATAACAGCCATGTCGTTCAATGTCAGCAAGACATCGCCCGGCGTTGATACGTATCAGTTTGTTGCACTGTACGTTGATGGTGACAATTTTGTAGCTGATCCTTCAGGACAGGGACAAAACACATCCGTTTAAGGAGATTAGATGGCCACACCGGGCTTTAACAACAGAATAAATATCGCAAATAATCTTGTCACTCCGTTCAGCGGACTAACATCTTCTAGACCTAACGCTAAATTCATGAGCGGCGCTAGATGTGTGCTCAAGTTTAACGGCCAACTTGTGGGATTTGCATTTGCTATATCTTGGTCGGTAAACACCTCATTTTCTGAGATAAACACTATAGATGATTATCTGCCGTCTGAGCTAGCTCCGCAGAGGATCTCAGTCGAAGGGACTCTGTCCGCGCTGCACGTTCCCGGCGTGAGCGCCACAACGCAGAACTGGCAAGCTGATATAAATAACTTTCTTTTTGCACCCTACATATCTATAGAGGCTAGAGATCAAACCACCAATCAGATCATCTTTGCGACGGACAAAGCCGTTGTCCTTAACAGAACAGAGAATGTAACGGTGGATCAGCTTTCCAGCATGACTCTTAGGTGGCGTGCTATAGGATTCTTGGATGAAAAAGTTCCGTCTAGTCAGCCCGCTAATAATTTCGACAAGGCCAGTTTCGAAGCTAAGTTTCCGGCTTCAAGTCCGCAACCCGCAGCGGCGTCGCTTAATCCTAGCAATATTACAAACAATATAGCCTGATCTGACTAATTCCAGCGCTTAATAAGCACCGAAGTATAATCCTGTAAAAGGAAAATATATGGAATTACCTAAAAATGAAGCGACTTTCAGCGTAGATGTTATCGGTGAAATTACCGGCAAACGGTACGACGGCGCATTTACAGTAAGATGCGTGCTCAACATGGGACAAAAACATGCGCTAGAGTTAGAGAAATCTAGGCTTGTTGGCAATAGCTCTATGCCAAGCGATACGCTTATAGGCATAGCAGTAATACTTTCTGGTTTAAGGTCTAAGGTCATCGATGGGCCTGAGTGGTGGAGACAGAGCGCGGGCGGCAGCAACATAATCGACGACAATGTTCTACTTGAGGTTTTTGAAAAAACCGTTAACGCGGAGGCTGAATGGAAGAAGGCGGTGAAGGAAAAAGCGGACTCGCAGACGTCTACCAACAAGACCTCTCAATCTTCGACCTAATAGACAGCATACGCAAAATAGCGGCCTCTAACGCCAGATCGGATCTTAATTCTGAGACTGATATCGCTCTTTTCTTGAAAAGCTGGTGGTCCGACTACTACAATAGACCGATGAAAGACCCTATCTTGCAGCAGTACACCCTAGAAGAGCTCCTATACGAGTTCTATGACAAAATAGAGCGCAAACAGGCAAGAGAGGAGCAAAAACTTAAAGAAGAAGAGCAGGTTGAGGTCAAAAAGGAAAGAGAAGCGCTTGACTGGGCTGAAAAAATGGAGAAAGAAGAGTTAGAAGCATCTAAGGCAGGCGACTCAACTTCTATAAAGAAGGACGCAGACAACGCTCAAAAAGATCCTACGAAAGACCCAGATAATATAAAGTGGATGCAAGAGCAGATAGAACAGGCTAAGGCTGTATACGGTAATTCGTTCGGCGAAGACATAGATGTCAACTTCTGACTATAAGACTTTATAGGATATAATGGTGTCATGGCCGGCGAAAACGATAAGTTAACAGCAGAACAGATAGCAAGACTAGCAGCAGAAGTTGGTTTAGGTCAAGCCGCGTCTCGTGCACTTCAAGGTGTAGTAAATAAAACTCAAGCATACGAGATGAATCAGCAGCGCATGCAGAGCATTGCTGCTGATCCTACATACGCCGCATTTACAACAGGGATAGGAGGTAGACCGCCGCTAAGTGTATCCGATCCTAATAATTCTCAGCTCGTAGATAGATATCATAGGCTCGAAGAGATGATGACTCGCGCAGCTAACGTAAACTCTACGATAGACGAAAAAGCTAGACAGCGAGCAATGGAAGCGGTCGGCCACGATATCAAGTCGAGAATGTCTGAGTCTGCTGTAAATGGCGAGACACTCAGGATGATGGAAAGTCCTAGTATTCAGCAAGCCGGATACAGGATGGCGTCTCAAATGGCGCCGCATCTTATACAACGATCTATAAGCTCTTTGTCTGGAAACATCAACGCCATAAGAGAAGGCGCGTTTGGCGAAATACCAAGTCTTTTTGATCCTACCGGTCAAATAAATGTTGAGACTATGGCCAGTATAGGCGGTGCGTTCCACAGTGTAAGAACAAACACTGCAGAGTTGGCCAAATATAAGGCGGCATACAGACACATAAGATCGCAAGGCCTTGACCCTGAAAGCCAGTTTCAGGAAGCGGCTTCGGAAGCCGGTAGAGCAGAAGGAATTTTGCTCAGAAATAAGGTTTCTAAAAATATAGAGCAAAACGCTTATGGAAGCGCTGAAGATTTAACTAAACGTGAAATACAGATTGCAGAGAGACTTCTTAAGATAAAGAAGGAACTTGTTGAAGTAACGGAGGAAGAGTCTGAGAAGGCAGAAAAATTATTCGCCGAAAGAAGAAAATTATCAGAAGAGCTCACTGAAGTAGGTGAAGCAAGAAGACAGCAAGGCGGTGGTGGAGGACAAGGTAGATTTGGCGCGCTTAGAAAATATGGTCCGCTCATCGATGCCGCAGAGCTAATTCCTCAAGGCATAAGAACTGCGAATAACGTAGCGCTGACCGATGTTAATCTGCAGCGTAGCGCTGCGGATTGGGAAAACACCAAATACGGTCTTTACACTAGAGCTGCTAAAGGAGACATGGCCGCACTGTCTGCCATGGAATCGTTTAGCACCGCTGAGCAATTTGGAAATCTTTTGGGGGCCGGAGAACGTGCATCGTCTGTTTTTGATGTTCTGCTGTCTGCCGGAAGAGGCGCACTTTACGGTGCAGGCACAGGCGCTGTAGCAGGAGCTCTTGGCGGTCCAATAGGCGCTGGCGGCGGCGCGATAATAGGTGGAATAGGCGGCGCACTATCTGGGATCGGAAACGCCGTATTCGGTCAATCTGCCGCTGGAATAAATCTTCAAGGAAGGCATGCGGTACTTGATGCTCAAATGGCCCTTGCATCTATATCTTCTCAGCAAAGACAGGGCTTTTATAATTTTTCTACAGGTCTAGCTGTAGCCGGCAGAAACATGGGAGGTTCTGCGCGAGAAGCTATGATTCAAGGGCTTACTAGCACGCAAGGGCTTGACATGATGAGCAATCTTGGCATAACGCCAGACCAGATGATTGCTTATCAGTCGTTCGGCGCGCAAACTATAGGCAACACATTTAGCACAAATCAGGTCGCACTATCACGCCGGCTTGAGAGAGCTGGACTTGGTGATGTACAGCAGAACTTAATGCGTATTGGCGGCTTCGCTGAAGCCGGCGCAAACAATCCGCAGAAGGCGCTTGAGACAACTATGTCTTATGCGCTATCTAGTGCGATAGAAAACTCTAAGGTTCTTAATGCAGTCGCGCAAAACACAGCGGGTTTGTCGTATGCCGGTGCTGCTTTAGGTATAGATACTACTGCTGCTGCGGCTAGAGGAATCACGCTGGGCGTAAGACAAGATCAAAATCAAGGCTTCATGGTAAGCCAAAACGCCATGATGCAGCAAACACTTGCTTCTAGGATGACCGACATCAACGTCGGTCTTACCCCTGGTATCGGTCTTGCTGCCACTACCCGAGCATTAGGAAGAGCGGGCATAGGCAGCATAAATGCTCCGCTTGTTCAGATGCTGGATCCAGCAACTCTTCAGACACTGATGCAGACAGCTGAAACAGGTGATGCGTATACACTTAGCACTCAACTAGCGCAAGGTCACCTAGGTTTTATGTCTAACAGGGCGTTCACCCCTGAGGGCAGAAAACAGATAAAAGATATATTGGGCGCTCAAGCTAATTATCGTGTAGGCAATCTTATAGGCGGCGAAACAAACATGGCTCTTGGCGTTTCTGGCATGAAAGGCTATGACACGCTTATAAAGAATATAACTGCCGGCAAATACAGCGTTGAGCAACTAGAGACAGCAGCGTTTGGAAATGTTACACCAGAAGGAATGTCTGCAGAAGAAGCCGCGGTATTCGCAAGAAGTTTTCAGGGTGCGGCAATGAGAGGAATGAAAGTCTCTCCTAGAGTATTTGCGGCCGGAGCAGTAAGCCTTGGAAGAGGCGGAAAAGTTCCTCCAGAGGCACAAGCCTTAATGAAGCAGCTTGAGACTCAACAAAAGACTGGTCAGCAATTAGAGGGCGTTTTATCCACCGATGCTAAGCAGCAAGTTGAGGCCATGAAGGTTGCAATAGATGGTATGGGAGGTTCTGCCGGAAACGCAGTAGAGGCAATAAATAAACTTTCTGTGGCATTTGATGCTATAGCTAGAAATGCGCCTGCGGTAGAAAGAGCAGCAAAAGATGCGGCAAAAAGAGCTAGCGAGGACCTTAGGCAGGTTGTAGACTATTCTAAGATGACTCCCTACGAATCATTTATGGTGGGCGGTATTCCAGGGATGATGCAGAGTTTTCAATCGTCTAAAAAATAAAACATGAGCGCGAACACAAAAAGCAACTTCAGAATAGAGACGCCGCATGCAGCAATAAAGATATGGAACTATGTTGACAGAGGCGGCGCAGAGGGAATGAGTGCCGTCAACAGCGTTTCTGAAACCATAATAAGCACTGTTTCGTGTGTTTCTATAACCACAAACAAGACCAAATCAAGCCCTATCGGTACGTTTTCTGTGGTGTTGGCCCCGTCTAGAAACTGGGTATCTCACATAGTGGCAGGAAGTTGGTGCGTCATAATGATGTCCAACGAGAAGATAACTCAAGATGTGCTCGATAGGGCTAATAGAAAACACGTAAAAATGTTCGGCAAGATAGAGTCCGTGAGGGCATCGGTAGAAGTAGATGACACTGGCGCTCGCAGAACGTACTACATAGTAGAGGGCGTTGACTGGGGATATATCTTCGACAACAAGATATACATGGATCCCTATATAGCGAGCACTAATGAGCCTCAAACCTGGGGAAACACGTTTGCTGCTTTTTTAGTAAGTTTAGTTGACGCTAAAAACGGAGCACCGTATCAGATAGAGACCAACGATCTTCTGATGTTTTTTATCAAGATTTTTGCTTCAAACAGCGCAACAATACAGACCGAAGAAGGAAAAATAGGCAGGCTGGGTAAGGCTGTTTACAGATTCTTGATTCCTGATGAAGTCTCAAGATTTTTTGGGTTCGCGATCCCAAACAACACTTCATCTAGCGGAAACAACGAATCTGAAATCGAAAAAGAGCAAAAGATAGGTGCCGACACTAGAGACATTGCGAATCTTATACATCTTATAAGCGGAAAATTGGTGGGATATGATTCATATCAAGGTACATACGAGTCATACACATTTTTGAATCCTTATACTCTACAGGGTGTAAACACTTTGTGGCAGGTAATGATGGACGCTATAAACAGATGTATAAGCGAGCTCGTGACAGACATGGAGTGGACTCCTAGTGGAAGACCTAAATTGTCGCTGTACAACAGGATATACCCGTTTTCTTATCGCAGCGGACTGACGACAGACGCTCAGGGTCAACCTATTGGCAGCGGTGTTTTTGCGCTGCGCTCAATGTTCTACAACCTTAAGAGATACAACGTAGACAATGTGACCGTACTGTCGGTAAATATCGGTACTAACTGGGCAGACAAATATAATTTTGTTGAGGTCAGGCCAGATTTTCCAGAGTTTAGATCGATAGACGGCTTGATAGCACAAAAAAGCCAAGCATGGGATCCTGTGGCATTTAGCAGAGAAGGGTTTAGACCGCTCATAAAAGAGACACGGCACTTTCCAAGAGTGTCGCAAGATGATCCAGCGTTTGCGCCAGAAAAAGTAAAACATTGGGTTCAGTTGAACATGGAGTGGCATTTCGACACGCACAGACTTCTAAGTGGCGCTATAAGAATGACCGGTACAAGCGATTACATAAGCGTTGGTAGCAACATAAGGTTTGAGTACGGCCTAGTAAATCCGCAGAACAACTATTCAGCGCAGACTAACAAAAATAAAAGCAAGATCTACTATGTTTTGGCGCATGTAGAGTCTGTGCAGCATACTTTTACCGTAGAAGAAGACGGAGCAAGAAGTTTCGTGACTTCAGTGCAGTTTGTAAGAGGGATAGTGGTTGACGGCAATAATATCCCAGCGAACATAGGCTCTCTTGATAAAAACGTAAATCAAATAGGATCGGGCGCCGAGTACGACAATCACAAGAATGTCACAACCTCATCCGAGTCTATGGATCCAGACCACGTCCCAGATCCTATACACAGAGTTATAGTTCCTCCAGGAGGCTTTAAGTAATCATGGATTTTGGCAGGATAAGAGACAGTAGTATCTGGGAAAACGACAAGTCTAATGTTGTCGCTAGAGAGACTGATTCTGTGCTTAAGATAGGCACAGTCAAAGACGTTATAAACGATATCAACGGCGAACTAAGATACACAGTTGAAGTCCTAAACAAGGGCGTTATAGCTAGGATAAGCTGTAAATTGCTGAGGCGATTTGGCGGCGTTTACAACTACGAGGACTACGTTTACCAAGGATACAACGTTGCGCCGACATCTACTCAGATAGGATATACGGCTAAGGCCGGTGATTCTGTGATAGTTGGACAGATAAACGGTAGAGGTTCAGAGGGCATAATTCTTGGCGGCGTCACACACATAGCAAGAAATAGCAGCACTGCTCTTAAGGCGGCCGGTGGACCTCAGTACAACATGATGTTCAACGGGATAAATAATAGCATCAACAGTTCAGGCGAATGGACGCTGACGTTCATGGGGTTGCCGACCAACATCAAGGTGCTTAACGATACCGCAAAAGGCCCTATTCCTGCGCCTAAATACGACACCAAGATCGGATCTACTTTCATCAAGATAGACAAAACAGGCGGATATACAGTTAGCGACAACGCGAACGAGACTCCTCAAACGATAAAGATAGACAAAGCTGCTGGAACCGTATCTATCATCTCGGGCAAGATAGTTCTTACTCTCACAAAGAAAAGCGAGGCTGTCTCTTTAACCAGTAAGAGTCTTGCTGTGAATGCCTCAGAGTCTATATCTAAATCAACTAAAAAATACACCTTAAGCGCAACGACCTCAGCGAGCATAAAAAGCCCTAAAGTTGCGATAGGTACAAGTTCCATAGAGCTGCTGGATCAAATCATTAAGGCAATAGAAAAACTAGGCCTAGTTACCCCTATATCTCCAGTTGGGCCTTGTACGCCGCTGCAGGCAACGCCACAGTGGGCTCAGGTCCTACAGATTCAGAATCAAATAAAGTCAATAAAGGGAAGCATATCTTAACTTTATAAGGGTTATTATATCTATATGAGTTTTTTCAACGACATAGCAAATCTTGCCTCTCCGGGTCCCAGCCAATCAAATAATCGTTCGGCTGACACTCAGTTTAAAAATCCGCTGCCGTTGAACGAAAATTTTTATCCGCTGCAGTTAGAGAACTGGTATACCGCCAAACCTTATGGCTTTAAAATGAAATCGAGGGATGGAAGCGAATACGTAATGTTTTTGCCCATCAGCCCAGCGAACCTAACTATCTCTACGCCGTTTGCTACAAACATGATCACGACTCTTTACGGTACAGTTGAAGAGCACACAAACAACAGATATTTCGACATCTCTATAGAAGGCACAACAGGTATTTCTCCAAAGTTCGTCGAGCCTGCTCAGGTAACTAGCGGCGGAATACAGTCTGCGTTTCAAACGCTTAAAGAACCGGGAAGAGCGAGCTATCCGTTGACTCAACCCATATTGGGCGGGTTTTTTCAGAACACCGTTAGTCAGGCTATAAACGTGTTAAATCAAGCAAAAAAGGTTGTAGACGCGTTTTCTCCTAAAAAAACCTTAGAAACTGCTTTGTATACAGATCAAACTGGATACGCGGCCTTTCACAACCTTTACAGGTTTTTGATGCAGTATAAGTATGATGTAGCTGGAGTCAATAGCTCGACTCCGATAAGTAAACACCCGTTGACGTTCTTCAACTACAAGGACAACAATGCCTACGATGTAGCAATAAGATCTTTTACACTGCGCAGAACTGCAGAAAATCCGATGCTGTATTACTACTCTATAACAATGAGAGGATACAATATCAGGAAGTGCGATGATAAATTAGACTCAGAAGATCTTAGCGGTAGATTAAGAAATCTAGGTCTTGATGGTATAAACAGCTCCGGCACTGTTTTCACCAATGTCAAAAATATATCGAATAATGCTAAAAACGCTTTAGGTTCACTTCAAAACGGAATAAAGATATTCGGGTCTTAAATGGCAACACTTAATTCGGCATATCAGGGCACCTCTTCTATAAATCTTTGGTTTAAAATTCAAAGCGGCGACCCTCTTTCTTTGTCTGATGTGCCGGCTATAATTCCGCTTAGATGGCCGTTCTTCAGAGACAACTGGGACGGCCTTTATCCTGTGCTTGAGCAGCGCATCCAGAGCTATTCGTCTCCAAGTTTGTTTGAGTCTCAGCTTAAGGCTTTTACAGATTTCGTTAACATACAGCGAACAGTGCAAAACCCGCTCTTTAATCCATTAAGCGGGTCTGATGTTTTTTATCGTTTCTACACGGTTTTTGACAACATACTGATAACGTCTATCGGACTCACAAATCAAGAGCAAAAAATAGTAGACACTACAGTTAACACTGTTTCCAACTACACAAAGAACAACTTTATAGAAATAAAGAGTGATCTTCAGGCATTTAGAGACAGGTTATCTGACTCTGTGGGATTGACAGATCCTACTTACAACGAAGTGTTCACTAGAAGCGCCATAGCGCCTCAAGTGTCCGCGTCTATACCAGACTTGCTCTACATGCTCCAGCTTAACAACACGATAAAGTCAGTCGACTTCATCTTGGCCAATCTATTTGCTGTAGATGCGGTCGTAGATCCGTTTACTCTGGCTAGAGATAACGCCAATAATCCAGAGATAAACATACAGAACTATTCGTCTGGAAGTCTAGTTAGATTTAACTACGGCGATTCTTTAGAGGCTTTAGCTCAAAGATATCTAGGTGACTCAAATTCGTGGATAGATATCGCTATAGCGAACGGTCTTAAACCGCCTTATATAGATGAAATAGGGGTTACGGTACCGCTAAAGACAAACGGCGGTGGCAATACGATAACTTTGGCTCAAACTGACTCAAACGGTCAAGACAACTTTAGTAAGCTGTACGTCAATCAGTCGCTTTTCATACAGTCAAACACCCAACTGTTTCCTGACCAGCGAACGGTCATCAATATAGTTCAAATTGCCGTGTCAGGGGACATAGTGGTCACGCTCAATGGGCAAGACAATCTAGACGCGTACACGGTTACAGATCAGGCCTATATAAGGATATACGCTCCGTCCACGGTAAACAGTAACCAGTTTATTCTTATCCCTTCTATCACTCAGTTGCCTAACGATAGGCAAGAAACTGTGCCTTGGTTTCTTGAGAAAAGCCCAGAAGACGAGAAGCGCACTGGAATTGATCTGCGTATAGCCGATACCGGTGATCTGCTATTTACATCTAACGGCGATTACGCCTTAAGCTATGGGTTACAAAATGCGCTTCAAGCTGTAAAACTTAAGCTGTCGACTCAAATCGGAGAATTAAGATTCCACCAGGGTTTTGGCATCATAAACGTGGTCGGTCAAAACAATCAGGATACAGGATCTATAAGATCTGCAATAGTCGCTTCGCTTAACGACCAGATATCTCAAGATCCTAGGTTCGACAGGATAGAGGCTCTTTCGGTGAATTATGTCACTGACAATACTTCTGCCCCACGATTTATAGTGAATATGCAGGTTAGACTTGCAGGGGGCAGTAAAGTCGTGCCTATTAGTTTTAACATGAACTATACATAAGCCGCTATGAGGGTACAATAGAGGTAAATATGGCGTCGCAGATAAGTATTCAAAGTTTCAATCAGTTTTTGGGTTCGATGGTAAGAAAGATCATCGCTGAGACACCGTTAAACGACGTTAATCAGGGATCAGTCCTTCTGACACTGCTTGAGGCGTGCGCATCAAACGATTTTGAGAACAACGCAGCTATACTCAGCGTACTGGATCTACTTAACATAGACACACTTCAAGGCAGTGACCTCGATTCTAGAGCAGCAGATTACGGTCTTTCTAGAGGTGTTGCTACTAGAGCTTCTGGCTATGTAAGCATATTCAACACGAGCATAGAAAAACAAAGCTCTAGTCTTTATGTCATTAAGCCTCCTCCGACCTCTGGACAAACAATAATATACGTCAACAGCACATCTGGTTGGGCTACAAGCGGAAGTCTCTACATAGGACGCGGCACGACGTCGTTCGAAGGTCCCATCAATTACTCTTTTAATCCTGCGATCGATGTTTTCCCCACTTACACGCAGATAACTCTCGCCAGCGCACTTCAAAATAATCACCTTATATCCGACACCGTTGTAACTGCGCAAGGTCAACCAGACAGAGTGATTCCTTCGGGAACGAGTATTAACATCTCTGCGAACAGCATATCGCCAAAGATAGAGTACACGCTGCTTCGAGATGCGATATTGCCTGCAGGCGAAGTGGAAGTAACTCAGATACCGGTTGTAGCGCTCAGCGCTGGTTCCAGCGGCAATGCGCCGATCAACACCATAACAAATTTTGAAGCTGTTCCTTTTACTGGTGCAACCGTTACCAACCCTGATGCGTTTACCACAGGTGAAGACGTAGAGACAGATCAAGACCTTAGGGACAGACTTAAAAACTACGTAAACACGCTCTCTAGAGGTACGGCAAACGCCATTATATCTGCAGTTATCGGCGTGTCAGATCCTCAAGACAATAAGCAGGTTGCTTCTGCTGTTATAGCAGAATCGCCGTCTATTGGCGCGCCTGCCACTCTCTACATAGATGACGGAACTGGATTTGAACCGTCTTATGCTGGACAGGGCGTAGAGGTCCTTCTTGCTAACGCTAACGGCACGGAAAAATTCCTACAGCTCACCAACTTTCCTGTTACTCGTCCGCAAGTTGTCAATGCTGCCTCTGGTCCTTTCGATATAAACGCTGGATCTTTCTTGCGAGTCACTGTAGATACAGTTCAGGAACTAATCACGTTCTCTTCTTCTCAGTTTGCCAATATATCATCTGCTCAAGTAAGCGAGATCGTGGTCGCCATAAACGCGCAGTCCGAGAACTTTAAGGCTTACACAACAAATAATTCTCAAAACATACTCTTGTTACCAACTGCTTGGGATGCAGAGACAATTCAAGTCGGTGCATTGCAAGATAGCGATCTGCCTTCTCTTTACGCCAACACAGTACTGCAGTTTCCTACCGCGGAATATTCGTACATATCTCTATTCAAGAACAATAACAGGCTTAGGCAGAAGCAGATATCTGCAGTATTAGAAACTGCTGGACAAGGTATATGGGGTGTTTCTAACCCTGGAAATATTTCTATAGCTGTCGACGGCACGCCAGAACAAGATAGAACTTTCACTCTTAGTCTATTTCCCGGCGTTTCGTCTTGGGGACTTATAACACTTCAGCAGTGGGCAGACGCTTTTAACAGTCAGTTTGCTGGTATAACGGCGACCGCTACGGCAAATCAGACCCTTAAAATACAGTCTAACAGAGAAGGTTCAGCGTCTTCTTTGGCTGTAATCGGCGGCAGTCTAGCAAGCAAGCTGTTTCCCACTCAAGATACTTTTGCTGTAGGGCAAGACAGCGGATTTTTGATTAACAGGCAGACTGGAAACATAGAAATGCTTCAGGATATTCAGCCTGGAGATGCTGTAAGCGCCGGTATTTCTGACGCTAGAGGGTTCGTGCAGTCTGTTGCTACAACCACTGGAACATATCTATTAACCACAGACGGAGAAGGGCATCCAGCGAACATGATTATAGTTGCAGACTCTACGTACTGCGACAAGAGATCTGTGGTACTGAGCGTTGGGATGACGATAACCGTATCTATCCCTTCGTCACCTATTGCTAGAATTTTATCTAGTTCTGCCAGCACATTTGCGGCTCTGCTTCCAGGGGATTACATATATGTGTCTCCTACTACCGCGCCTGCTTTTAACGTGAACAACACTGGTCTTTTTAAGGTTGTCGCTAAGGGTGATCATCTTACTGCTGGAACTGACACTTATATAGAAGTCTGGAATCAAAACGCTGTAGCACAAACAGCCTTTACCATAATAGACACGACAATAATTCAGGGTTTTGGTACTGACGCGTATCCGCAAATATGGTACGGCGCAAGTTTACCAACTCCCGCTGCAGCCTCTCTAAACGACATAGTTGATTCTATAGGATCCACGTTGATCAACATTAGAGCGAGCATATATCAATCTAACTCTATCAGGATAACGTCTAACACTGAGACAGGCGGCAGCATCGCGATTCCTGTAGCAATAGGTAACACAGGCGTTGTGTTTTCTCCCACTGCTAGCGCTCAGTTTGGAAATCAAAGCCAGACGGCGAACTTAGTTTCCAGCAAATCAGCTTTTACTTATTTCAAGCCACAGACCGCTGTCGATACATGGATAAACAGGCAGATAGTTTTGGATGTAAAGGGCGCCTTAACTGCAAATGCGACTCCAGATCCTTATCCGTTTTCCGGATCCTATGGCGAATCCATACAGTCCACCAGCATTTTTAACTCTTCTGTTACAGAATACGGCAACATAATAAACCTCACTCGCGGTGATAACAAAGGGCAGCAGCGCACTGTTGCTGCGTTTCTAGGTGGAGATACACTCGGAACACAGAAGACGCTAGCTAGAACTTCTCTTAATCACATAATCGGCGACGAGTTTCAGGTAGTCAAACCTTATCAGTTCTCTTCCGGCGATAACCTTGTTGCTGTCATAGACAACGACTCAGTAAACAAAACAATAAATATAAACATGGCAAGAACCGGCCAGATAAACTCTGGTTCCTGGTATCCGCTGCCTATAAACGTTAACGTATTTATTCCGACCACCACTGAATTTTCCGCCAACGATTACGACAACCAGCCAGGTATAAATTTTTCTAGTGCTGCGGTTTGGAGCACGTCGCTCAACGACACCGACTTCAGCGATTATGCTATATGGTTCAGGGCCAGAAACTACTATTGTTCCGGCGGTATAGCTGGCACTGACGGAAAAATGATTCTTAGAGCGTCAGAGTATGGTCCTAACGGCTCTAAAATTCGCTTCAACATGGTGTACCCGATATCACCAAGTTTAACTCCAACAACTACTTACGTTAACACGCCTTCAAACACCTTGTTCTCTTACGTGTTTGGGTCCGATGTCGCAAGACCTATAGCTGTTTCAGCGGCCGATACTATAACGGTTACTGGTCCTTATCCAAACACAACGACCAATTTTCCTGCCGGCGCTGGATCAAGCGGAAATTATTACGACTACACCTTTTCTGCCGGAAACTTTTCGTCGGTAGTATCTGGCGATATATTGAGTATATTGGCTGGATCTGGAGTAAGTACCTCTAACAGCGGTCAGTTTGGGATTAAAAACAAATCTGGATTGACCGTACGCGTACTGAATCCTGTTGCTTCTGTAACTACGCCTGGTTCTGCTTCAAGAGACACTCTTACTGCTGTCGCCGATGTAGCGGGTACAGCAGCTGTGTTCTCCTTAACGGCAAGGGCAGATGTATCGAACAACCTTAACAATACGTATTTCTTGATATACGCCGCTTCTTCGCCTTCCAGCCCTGTCGTAGTTTGGTTCAACATGAACGGTGCTGGCGTTCAGCCTGTTGTGGCTGGCGCTTCTAGATACATAGCATGTGCCACTGTCAGCACGAACGACATTGCTACCACAGTCGCAGATAAGGTCGTAAACACGCTGAACAACGATAGCGCTTTTACAGCTTCTCGAGTCGGTGCTGCCATAACGATCACTAACGTGCAAGTAGGCTTGACCTCCAATGCTGCCGCGGGAACATCTGGTTTTACTTCTGTGTCGACTACTCCAGGCACAGATCCCGTATCGGTGAATGGCAAGTACTTCCTCGTATATGACTCGCTTGGATCTGTTGCTATATGGTATGATTTGAACAACAGCGGAATAACACCTGAGCCATCAGTCGGTCAACGTCGCTCTATACGCATAACCACTGTAAACACCGGTGACAGCGCTGCAACTATAGCAACAAAAACAGTAGCTGCGCTTGTGGCCTTAACGTCTGATGTATTTACTGCGTCTGTTGTAGTTGCTGGTGCTCAATTTAGAGTCATAAGGTCGTTTAACGGAAACGTTGCCGTGGGTAGCGCGGGAAATAGCGGCTTTACTGGATACTCGTTTACGCCTGGTACTTTACCGGCCGCAGAGACAATAACAACTCCAGCTAACTTAAATATATTTCCGCTGATAGATAACGATGTCGCCGCTATAACATCCGAAATAAACAACAGTCTTGTTATGACTGCGACGCCCGTAACCGGAGCAAGCGCCCTGAATATAAGCGTCTCTACTGCAGAAGAGACGATCGCAGTAAGTTACAACCACGTTCCTCCACAGGGCTATGTGGAAATGTATGATTCTTATAACTACACTAAGATATTTAGCAACATAAATCCAAACTTCACCATGAAGTTTCCGTTCGTTCTTCAGGGCGCAGCACCATCTATATATTCGATGGATACTTGTCCGAACTTCGATGCTGGTGACGGCGAACTATTTAAGTTGATTCCAACTACGGCTCAAAACCTGTATCACCACTTTACGCAAAAAGCTCTCTCTACACTGCCGATTGTATCTAATGTGGGAATAAGCAACGACAGAAGAAATGTTCAGATAGCATCTAAACAGTTTGGGTCTGTCGGCGCAGTTCAAATATTGGGCGGAACAGGAAACGAGTCTAAGCTGTATCTGGAGCGTCAATCTGAAACCTCTACAGATATTAGCGGCAAATTCCTTCTTGCAAAAGTTCAGGCTTTTCCAAGCTCTTGCTCCGTTGATGATATCGTCCTCATAGAGAATGATGCGGGTGTTAATAGGTTTAACAGAGTGTTGTCTACAGACACAGTAAACGTCAGCCTGCAGTCAGTGTCGAGATATCAATACGCCGTAAATGCAAAATCTGTTAGTTCATCTGGTACTACGTTCGCTATAACGGATGTCGGCAGCTCTTACGGGTATCCTACTGGCTTCGTATTCAGGTGGACACAAGGCGGCACTCTTATGGATTTCTCTAGGGTGCAAGCAGGCGATCTATTGTACGCCTTTGGAACTCTTTCTAGTTCGTGGGCGTACTCTAATAGAGTTAGATCTAACGGAGAAGAGGTTATCGGCGGATTACCTATAGTAGCAGTAAACACTTCTAGTGGTTATGTTGATGTGATTAACCCGTTTGGCGTCACAATGACAACGCAAACAGTGGGTACCGGTACCGTACAGATCTGCTCGTCTCAGGGCATTCAATGGGTAGCAAAGCACGCAGGATACAACACTATAGCATCATTTGCGCGTGCTTCAGGCACGATAACGGTGTCGACCTCTTCACCGCACTTCCTCAATAATTCAGAGACTGTTTACATACGTGACAGTTCAAACATATCGGACGGCAGCTACGGACCTATAACTGTAACAAGTCCAACACAGTTCACTTTTTCTAATGCCGGTCTTGATTTTAATGAGACGCCGTTGTATGCAACGGTCATCAAAAACAGCCTGTCTGCGTCCGTTACGAGATACAGGCTAGAAAAACTTGGATATAATGACCTTGTTCGTCTTAGCTGGCAAGGCGGACAGCAGCCATATTTTAGCAAGTGCGGCGTAGCGGTAGACGATTATATAGTGATAAAGGGCAACACGTTCTCTGCTAACAACAACGGAACGTTTAGGGTGTTGGCCGTAGATGATTCTTCCGTCATATTCAAGAATCCTTCTGCTACCGAACAGCTGAACACGATTATCCCGATGAACAATAGGCAGACAGCTGTTTCGTGGACAGCTAGCGGCAGCACTGTTACTGGAACCGCCGGCTCGTTTAAATACGTCACTGTTGGCAGTTGGGTTAAAAAAGAAAATGATCCTGAATCCTACTTCTTACAGGTCACGGCATTGAACGCCGCGCCTTTGAGCGCTACCGAAATGACATTAGGTGGAAACTACTTGGGATCTAGTTCTGCAGCTACTGGTTTAGTTTACAACCAAGATACTGGCTACGATCAAGGAATTTTCTTAAAAGATCCTTACGATGTAACCTTCTATGAGGGCGATTCGTTGTTGATCGGTGATACGTTAAATGTGCAGAATTCTATAAACAGCGGCTGGTTCAGCGCAGGCAACTGCGGTAACTTTACTGCGATAAGCTACGGCACAGACAATTCGTATCGCCCGTATGTGCTTGTATCTAATTCTTCTGGTGTCGTTGAGTCCGGCATAACGCTTTCTAGTAATCCAAACGGGTTTTACGTGACAGAGAGCCTAGAGAATAAGTTCTATACGATAAGAAAAGTCGCCAGGGCTGTAATAAACTCGGGTGACAGTTCTCTCAGAGATATTTACTTGACACCTTCTAGCAGAAGCTACAAGTTCAGCGTGGCAAATAATTCTAGCATAACCCACTTAGGTAAGGCTTCTTACAGCGACACTATCGTCAAGGGACTGGATGGTTACACTTACTACACGGGGCTTCTGCAAAATGTCCAGCGAATAGTAGACGGTTATGCACCAGATTCCAACGATTATCCTGGGCAAAGAGCTGCAGGGAGTGCGATAGAGACTCTTCCGCCGCTGATCAAGCAGATATATCTGTCTCTCAGCATAACCACTAATTTCGGTGTGAACCTTTCAGATGTGTCTAACAACGTTAAGACCACCGTAATAAACTACATAGAAAAACTTGCTGTTGGTGAGGCACCGGTGTTGTCTCAGATTATAGCAAACATTCAAGCGGTTAAAGGTATTGCTACGGTGGTAATCACCAGTCCTTCACCTACGTCGAGTCAACCAACAATACCGGTTCTCAGCAACGAAAAGGCTCTGGTGCAAGCTAATAACATAGTGATTTCATAATATGGCAAACAATCGCACAAAAATAGATCAGTTGCATGACTTGATGCCGGCTCATTTCAACACAAGGGGAAACCCTAATTGGAATGCCGTAATTGAGGCTATAGGTGAACAGGATCAAAAACTGATGGATCTTCTTGAAGCGGTTAAGCAGCAATTTTTCATAAAAACTGCTTCAAGACCATATCTAGATAATCTCGCGGCGAATGTAGGCGTAACTAGACCAAAACTGGTAGGCATGACTGATAATTCTTTTCAGAAGTTTATTCCAGTGATGTCTTACAAACCAAAACAAGTAAGGTTGATAATAAATCAGCTTCTTGACGTCTTTTACTTCAAAGAATCTACTACTGCTTACTCTCAATCTACGGCTGCGCCGTTTGCTATGACCGATGGTCACAATCTTACTTATCTTATTGATGAGCAGTTCGCTGAAACTATATTCTTCTTCGACACCGACTTCGTGGATCCTGCTAATGCTACCGCTACAGAAATAGCAGCGGTCATAAATCGCCAAGCAAAAAACAGTTTTGCTATAGATAGATACGACAATGCGACAAAACTTAACTATGTAGAGATTTTTACAAAATCTATAGGTTCAGTCGGGTCGGTTCGTATCACTGGCGGTTTTGCCAACAATGTTCTTAGATTTAACGGGTATATAACCTCTGCTGGAAACGGCAGCAACACTCAGTGGACCATATCTAGAACAGGTGACAAAGTTTCTATGCAATTTGTCGGCGGGACAAATCCGGGCATAAACAACCTAAAAATAGGTGATATCATGATATCTCACCTTCCCGGCGTTGTGGCAAACCTGTTGCCCCAGGTTGTGAACGGAAACGAGGGATCTTTTGCTATTTCGGATATAGATATAGCTGCAGGCATACTCTACTTCACGAATTTGTTTGCGGTTCCTGGAACTTACACACAAACAAGTGCTACTGATGTTAAGTTTTTTACACCGATCAAGAATGTTGCCTTTACTTCTAGTAACAGAGCTGGAACATGGGAAGTTTTGCCTGGCCAAGTGACAATAGAATTACCAAACTCTCCGCCCATAGTGAGGCGATCATTGATAGGATCGCAGCATGTTAATGGATCTTCCGATACCGTAACCAGCATAACTGGTGGTAACACCATAAATCTTGTTAGTGGAAGAGGTTTTCCGCTTTCTGGTAATTTTTATCTCAGGCCACAGAGCGCGGTAACAAGCGTCAATGGTACAAGTACCAGCAAAGGAAGACTGATAGGAAGGCCGGTTAGGTACAGCTATACAACTCGTTCAGCTGCTTCTGTCACCGGAGATACAACTGAGGGCTCAAATGTTATAACCAACATAAGCTCTATGGTTGGCATAGCTGTTGGGCAGAACGTTTTTGCCGATGGTGTGCCGCAATATGCCTTTGTGGTCGGCATATTTCTTAGCACAGTGACTTTGTCACATCCTGCAACAATCACTGCAACGTCTGTGTCGATGCAGTTTGGTGGCAACGTGTTGCAAGGGATAACGCCTGCGCTTCCCGCAATATCTGCTATCGCAACAAAAACCTTGTCCTCTCTTACTAGGACCAGCAACATCGTGACGGCCGTAACGAGCACAGCTAACAACTATTACCCAGGCATGGGCGTCAACATTACTGGTTCTACGGGAATACCCATGGTGTCTGCAACCGGCGATATAAGCGTAGGTTTGTCTAGCATAACTTCTATGTCATCTACGGTCGGTATAGCCGTAGGTCAACTCATAATAAACACAAACGTTCCTGCTGGCACAAAAGTCACAGGAGTGGGTCCGGGATCTATAGTTTTTATGTCTAATGTTGCAACCGGTACCGCAGTAGGAGCAACGATATCGTTTAATGACAATGTTAATGGCGCAAGACTGATTCAGTCGGCAACTAGCTCATCTTTTACGTTTGTCAAAGCTGGCGTAAATGGATCCGCTGTTGTGGCCGGCTCAAGCTCTGTTGAGTCTACCGGATTTGCTTCTGCTGGAGCTGACGTGTTCTTGAGCGAATCTCAACCAGAATCTGTGACAAGGATAAAAGGTAGCTATGCTTGGGACTTAAATGCTCCGTATGTTTTATCTGCTAACAGCGGCCAGCTTACTTCATCAATTGTTGCCGGTACTACTGTTCCGGTTTTGAACTTAAATTCTAGTACAATTCCGCTGGAAGGCGGCTTTTTGATCTTTGATTATGGCCTAAATACGCAAGAAGGCCCCATTAAATATCTTTACGCCTCATCAAGCAATTCCGTGGTTATAGACCAGTCGTATGTATTTCAATATTCTCATTCTATCGGATCTAAGGTTATAGCTTTAAGTAGAAAAGGGCCTCATATAATGAGCGGACTAGGAACCGAGTATGCCGCTTACATGACAAATCCGCCCGATGTAAGGGTTACGCTAGAGAACTTAATTAAGTCGGTCGCTAGTGCCGGTATTTATACACAATTTTTGATCAAATTTCCAGAACAAATTTACATTGGTGGCCCAAGTCCATATAGTTAAACTTAAAATTAACTTTAATTGTAGTATAATTCAGTCTTAGGAGAAAACAGTGGCGGTACTAGGTAGAATTTTATTAAGTTCAAGTCAGCGTATAGACCTTGCAGATTTTCTTTCAATAGATGCTTATGCTGCGGGAGACTGGAAGTATTTTCTTCAGACCTTGGTTGGCGATACGGGCACATACGTCATAAAAGGATTTGATGTAATAAATGCTACTAGCGCCATAAACCAGTCAAGCCTATCGATACGGGCCGCTGATTCAGCGGTTTATTATCCCGAGTCTAGCGCCGGTCCTTTTTTCTACGGATTGCCCGAAGGAACTCCAGGCGCCGAACCGCTGATTCCGGTACTGGTAGCCAACGCGACCAACTATATTTATCTAACGCTGTCTACGACCAATACAGCTGAAGACAGTAGGGCTTTTTGGGACCCAGATGCCAATGGAGGATCAGGTTCCGAGTACTCTGCACCAGTAAACACAGAAGAGGCTATTACCGCGACCATAAACGTTTCTACCGGATCTTTTCCGCAGGGAACCGTGCCTATCGCGATAGTAGTGTGTTCTTCTAACGGCGACCTTCCTCAGATAGACGAAATAACTGACGCCAGAAGCATGATGTTTCGCTTGGGATCTGGCGGCATAAGTCCAAATCCCTTCAATACTTATTCGTGGCCTGATTTGCCTAGTTTGGCATCTGCTCGAAATGAACCGCCAATTACTGCCACATTGGGCAGTACAGAAACCCCCTTTGAAGGCGGCGACAAAAACATAGCTTCTCTTAAAGAGTGGATGGACGCCGTGATGTCCCGCATAAGAGAGCTTGGCGGCACTCAATACTGGTACACTGATTCTTCGACGATGAGCCTGATGTCTCTCTTTGTCGACGCTCTTGCTACTGCAGTAAAATCAAAAGGAACTTGGGAGTATTCTATTGCGTCTCCTGGCGTCCTTACATGGTCAGAAGATGTAATAATAAAATCTACTCAAGATTCTAGAGATTATATTCTTCGCGCAGGTAATACTGGCAGCACTCTGCTCAACGAGCATGTTTTGTATATCGCGATGGACAGAGGATATCAGTTTAACTCTGCCAATCAGGGCGTACAGTGGACAAGTGGCTCAACCCTTGTTTCAGCACCTGGCGGCGCGCTAGGACTTTTTGCTAATTTAAAGTTAGGTGATTACGTCAAGAAGACAACAGACTCTAACGATAAGTTTCTAAGGGTTGAAGAATTCTACGTTAATTTTGCGGGTACCGGCACAGTTTCTTCTCCAGCTAATGCTGGCTCTATAAGGCTCAGCAGTAATTACGCAGGGAGCAACGGAATCGCCGCAGGCACTGCCGATCAAGGTATATACGCGACTGCAAGCGTCGCAAGTAGAGGTGATGCCGCTATCGCGGCACTAGGCGGAGATTTTCATTGGCTCGCAGTACGATCTGACACTATACTCAATATAGCATCTATAGTGCCTGCAACTACAAGTGGTACCGTGTTAAGCGCAACAGGTTCCGTTGTGACTGTAAGCGCCACGGCGCATGGTCTTTCTGACAAAGACTTCATAACTGTAACTGCTCCAGCCTCCATACCGCAAGTACAAATCGATCGCATTGATGCAAACACCTTCTCGTTTTCATCTACCAGTACAGCCACTGGCGCATTCACTGCGCATTCTGCTGTTGTAACTACTGCGGCAAGACAAAATTCTCCGTACAACTCTTATGTGCTCGAGAATGCCGATAATAATTTCGCTAATGGTGATGTTGTAGACATAGCTGGCGCCTCAATTGCTGGCTACAATGCCAAGTATCAAAACATAAATTCTCGCAGTGCTACCTCGTTCAACATACCGATTCCTTCTGCCTTGGGAACTCCCACCGTATCTAGTGCAACGGCAACAGCGGCTAGAGTTATAGTAAGAACCGAAAACGGAAATTCAACTCTTGCTCAAGGCATGGTTATAGACATAACCGATACATTTGCTAGCAACGTTATGTCGTTCTTGGGCATGACGTCGTCTGCACAGACTTCGCCCCAGTACTCTCTACCTTCTAGCTACAACACGTTGTTTGGTCAGAGCAGTTTTAACTCTAGCACTACAGACGATGTAACAGCGAGACTCAGCAAGCTCACGGCGATGATGGCCGATAGGGCGCAGGACAAGAACATACATCCTCTTCCTGTCGGACTTGTCACTATCGACAACACGACTAACGGCGCAGCTCAAGAGATAACCTTTACTTCTGGTTCTACTCTAGTGCTGAACCAACCTGGCAGCGGCGGTAATGCAACTATCACGCTTCCTTCTTCTGCTCCAGGCATAAGTCTTCTCGGAAATCAGTCTGCTTACGTAGAAATAGACAGGAATGCGTCTAAATCTATATCTGGCATCGGAACCGGATCCAATAATATCGTCATAACGAACACCACCGATGTTCCTGTTGGCGAGAACATCTTCGTGATAGCGAGCAGGATAACTGGCTCGGACATCTATCTCTGGGACGGAAACAGATACGGTGCAGGTCAGACATCTCCGTTTGATCCGCTGATGGACAGAAACACCGCACTAGAAGACGGCGGCATAATGTCGTACTCCGTGTCTACCGGTGTAGGCACGCTGACTTTTACACAGAACCTTAACTTGGTTCTTAACTCTACTTCAGGCGGCACTCCAACTACAATAAATCTTGGCTCTTCTAGCAGAACTTTTACCAACAACGGCGACATGTGGTACGTGATAATAAATCGCGCTACTGGTGCAGTCGTCACGAACACTGTTGTCACAGCAGCCACGGGTCTTCCGACCATTCAGGCCAATCAACAGGTCTTCTTGATCGCCAAGCGCTCTGACTCTGCTGACTCCAATCTCGTGTCGTACGGAATGGCGTCTCGCCTGTACTTCCGTAACGGATTCACGATGGTGCAGGGACAGATAAGTCCCATGGGCAATGACAAGACGTTCATATCGCCCGTCAACTTTGTTCCTACCAACGTCTCTGGCGCCGGCACATTCGATCTCACCTCTCAGGCTACGCCGTTCATAAGGTTCACCGCTGCACCGACCTCTCTTAGAAGAATAGCAGCTGGTTCTAGCGGCCAGTTCTTGATCATCAAGAACGCATCTGCGAGCAGCTTTACGGTCACAAATGCTGCTGGAGCAGGTACAGGAGCTCAGATCATAACCGGTACTGGCGTAGACCTGACATTGTCTTCTAACGCGTCTATAAGTCTTATATACGACGCCACTAGCGCAACATGGAATATCGTCGGTGGAACCGGTTCGGGTGTTGGCTCTAACTTCCCGTACAATGACGATCTTATAACCACTCTGTTTAGGGCTAAGATAACTGATACGTTCACTGAGCCTGCTTCTGCAACTGCCTCTACTATCGACGGTACTGCAAACGTAACTAACGCTACGTTTCTTGCATCAGCTCCGATGTATCAGCTTCAGTATGATGCGAGCAAGACTATAGCCGCAGGTACCACAACCACCAACATTGTCCTTAATTCCGCGATCACAAGCGGTTATACAGCCGCTGTCGGCGACATGGTTATAGTTGGAACCGGTACTGTCGCACCGATTGCCCGCAGAATCACCGCTGTAGTCACCCCCAATACGGTATTCACCGTAGAAGCGTTTCCGACTGCTCCAACTGTCAGTGCTCAAGTTACTGTGTCTCAGGCAGTGGTCACTAAGAACCTGTACACCAGTAACTTCGACGGAGACTCGCTGTCGGTCACATACAGCGCGGCTGCATTTCAAGAGATACTGGTAGACTATGAAGACTCTACTGGTGCCACCAACACCACTTTTGACATCGCGTCTGCGCCCGTGATAGGTTGGTCCGCGTCGAACGATCTTGGCACAAACTGGTCTACTGTAGGGGTAAGACCTACGCTGCAAACTACCACAGCCAACTCATCGTTTCTTGCTGCCTCATCGTCTTCTGGGCTTAATGTTAGGTTCTTTGCTAACAGGACGTCTGGAGACGGTACTGCAAGCCCGATAAACCTGTTGACCTACAGGACATACTTGCTCAAGGACAGCACGTCATCTTATGGCTCGCAGAACTCTGCTATAGGTTTCACTGACAGTCCTACAACGTCAAGTGTCAGCGTTAACTGCACCATAACCACTGTGGGCGGCAAAACAAGGATTACCCTAAATTTCCAGTACGCCGTGGGTGTGTCGTCTGGATCGCCGTACGGCGCGCTGGACGTATATCTCAACGGTCAGATACTGCCTCGTTTCATCAACAGCACTGTTACACCTGACGCAAGTTATACTGAAGTAAACGCCAACGTAATCGATCTCGACCAGAACTATGGAACGGTAAACCTTGCGGTTGAGGTCATACAGCGTGTCACTGTGACAGACACCAACACGCAGAACACTACCAACATCGCGTCGTTGCAAGCTAATGCCAATGCTAGAAACTACGTGATAAACGGCGCTCTTGATTTCTGGCAAGCCGTTGGATCAAGTACCTCTACGGTTAACACAGCAACAGCGACAACTACATTTGCCGCTGACATGTTTAACGCTTACAGTCAGGGAACTACCGTTAAAAACTACTCTGTCGCAAGAAATACGGCGTCGCTGCCCACGTTTGCACAGTCTGGCTTTAACAGTCAATACAGTTACTTGTTCACTATGCTGACTGGTATAGCAACCTTTACTGCGGCCAATGACTACGTAAGTCCTTTTTCTGCGAGATTTGAATACTCAAATATCAGGCAAATTTTAGGAAAGACTGTTACATTTGGTTTTTGGACAAGAGCTTCTGTTACCGGTACTTACAGCTTCGCGTTGACCGATAATCCTCTGGTTGGTCTATATAATTATGTAACGACGTTTACGATAAACGCAGCCAACACGTGGGAGTTTAAGAGTATAACTTTAACGCTTCCAAATATACCGCAGCCGCTTTCTTCAGAAAATGTCTCTGGATTAGAGATATACATAGGCGTGTGCGGTAATGCTGCCTCTTACAGCACATCCGTGTTGAACACCTGGACCACGCCAACAGTTACTCCCTTTTATTTCTCTAACACAAGCGTAAATTGGATGGCCACTACAAACGCCACGCTCTATATAGCTCAACTCAGTTTAACTGAAGGTGCATTTGGTCTAGGCGCAACAGGCTTTAGGAGAAATCAAGCTACTATAGGCGCTGAGCTGCAAGCCTGTCAGAGATATTACGAAAAGAGCTACGATCTCGATGTGGTTCCAGGGACGTCCACATCAAATAACCAAGTGATGCTGATCGCTTCAGTTTCAAGGGCCGCAGGTCTTGGAGGCGGCAGAAGCAGTAGCATGTACGCCTATAAGGTCAACAAACGTGGTTTTCCAACTGTCACACTTTATTCTCAAACTGGCGCTTCGGGCAACGTTCTTGACACGTCTACTAATGCTAACGTAGCGGCCACTATAGATCCAACCAACAACGCGATTGGTTTTGGTGCCAATGCGTCTGGCGCTGCTCCTGGTGCTGCGCTATATCTTCATTTTGTTGCTGATTCGAGGTTGTGATGAGAGAGTTTAAAAAAGGCAATAACACAAAAGAGAAACATGAACAGAGCATGATCATCATGGTTGATGACGCTGGCGTCGAATCGTGCGTGCCAGTAGACATAACAAACAGAGACTACATGCAGTACATGATGTGGCTGAAAGAGGGTTATGAGCCGTGGGATTCTGACGAAGAGGTAGACTGGGAGCAGTCATGGGAGAAGGTTAAGTCTATGCCTGTGGCCGAAGAAACTAACGCTGAGCCAGCGCCGACAAAATCCAAACGAAGAAAGAAGCCTAGCGCTACACCTCCAGACGCCGTGGAGGGATAATGTGCAAGATTTCTGGTGTCCAATATAGTGGAACTCCTGCTGGAACAATTCTTCCTTGCGGGAACGGTTCCGCTTTGCCTCGCACAGTGCTATGTAATGGAGGACAATACTCAAAAACTGATCCTATTTATGCCGCTTTATTCGCAGCAATTGGCATTACTTTTGGAGAAACTAATGGTTCTGGCGGCGTCGGTACAACTCATTTTAGAGTGCCAGACACAAGAGGTATTTTTCTTAGAGGAGCAGGCAGCCAAGTAATAGGGGCGAGCACATATTCAGCGACCATAGGGACTTCTCAAAACGATCAAACTGGGGCCCACACTCACAACGAAGGAACATTGACTGCAAACATAAATCATAACGGAGGTAATCTTTTTTCACAAGAAGTGACAGCCCCTGCTTCATACGTATCAAATTTTAATGCAGGAATAGCAGGTGGTTTTGGAGGTTCATCACAAACCGATGGAGTTAAAGTACAAGGCGTAACTGCTACCAACAATGCCATAACAAGTAACGAAACTCGCCCTGCTAACGTAGGCATCAATTACTGTATAGCTTATTGAGGAACAATGAGTAAGATAGCTGGTATACATAACTTTCAGTTCGTGAGTAAGAGCGTCAAGGCTAGTTTTCGCAACAGCGTTGGTGGGGTTTTTGCCTTTAACGATCTTGAAACATGGTCCTTAGCAAATCCTGCTCCAACTTCAACATTGGGTTCGTCAATACTTTCAGATTTAACTGCTACTGCCGCTAACTTCAATCAAAGTTCAATAAACGACAATACGATCACTCCGTCTGGATCATATCCAGGTACTTTTGCCGCAATGCAAGGCGGCGTTCTTCTACCAGACGGCAGAGTATTCTGTGCGCCGCGTGACTCGACTACAGCGCGCATATACAATCCATTTAACGACACGCTGATCACTCCGTCTGGAACATATCCAGGTGGTTTTGCGGGTGCTGTGCTTCTTGCGGACGGTAGAGTGTTCTGCGTTCCAAATAACTCAACTTCAGCTCGAATATACGACCCAGTTACAGATACACTAATCACTCCATCTGGAACGTATCCAGGTAGTAGTGCTTTTGCCGGTGGAGTACTCCTACTAGATGGCCGAGTGTTCTGTGTGCCGCAGAACTCAACTTCAGCTAGGATATACAATCCAATCACAGATACGCTGACCACTCCAGCGGGGACATATCCAGGCACTAACGCTTTTTTTGGTGGAGTGCTTCTTCCAGATGGTCGAGTGTTCTGCGTTCCATCTAGCTCAACTTCAGCTCGTATATACGATCCGATCACAGATACGCTGACTACTCCGTCTGGCGCATATCCGGGTGCTACTGCCTTTCAGGGCGGAGTACTTCTTCCAGATGGTAGAGTGTACTGTGTTCCTAGTAGTTCGGCCACCGCTCGGATATACAACCCAGCCACAGACACACTGACTACTCCAACTGGAACGTTTCCAGGCACTGCTGCTGCTTTTCAGTGTGGAGTGCTTCTTCCAGACGGTAGAGTGTTCTGCGCCCCTAATGCTTCAGCTACCGCTCGCATATACAACCCAGTCACGGACACGCTGACTACTCCAGCGGGGACATACCCAGGCGTCGCCGGTTCTATGTTTGGCGCAGTTCTTCTTACAGACGGCAGGGTTTTTTGTTTTGCTGGTAGTTCGACCTCAGCTCGTATAGCTGTGGGATCTTTTTCGCGTTCCGTTAGCTTTGAAAGAGACACGCTGTTAGGGCCATTTTTGAATAAACTTTAAGGAAAAGTATGGCTAAGATTTTAGGGGTTCAACAGATATCGTTCATAAATAAAAACGCGGAGATAAATTTTCGCGGTTCTATGGGCGGCGTATTTCCTTTTAACGACATCAGCGGCTGGTCTTCCAGCGCGCCCACTTCTTTGTCGACTGCTCGCTTAACAGTGCTTAACGATCTGTCTTCGACTGCCGCTAACTTCAATCGAAGTTCAGCAAACGACAACGTAGTTACTCCAGCTGGAACATACCCAGGCACTAGTTCTTTTACCGGCGGAGTGCTTCTTCCAGACGGCAGAGTGTACTGTGTTCCCCGCGACTCAACTACTGCGCGCATCTACAATCCCTTCAACGACACACTGACTACTCCAGCTGGAACATTTCCAGGTAGTTTTGCCTTTACTGGTGGAGTTCTCCTACGAGACGGCAGGGTGTTTTGCTCGCCACTTAGCTCAACTACCGCTCGAATATACAATCCAGTTACAGACACGCTGACTACTCCAGGTGGGACATACCCAGGCAGTAGTGCTTTTGCAGGTGCGGTACTTCTTTTAGATGGCCGAGTGTTCTGTGTGCCACATAGTTCAACTTCAGCTAGGATATATGATCCGGTCACTGACAGTGTAACCACTCCAACCGGAACATATCCAGGAAGTTTTGCCTTTCAGGGCGGTGTTCTTCTTCCAGATGGCCGGGTATTCTGCGTGCCGTTCGATTCAACTACGGCCAGGATATATGATCCCGCTACAGACACGCTGACTACACCAGCTGGGACGTATGCAGGTGGTGGTGCTTTTCAAGGTGGCGTACTTCTTTCAGATGGCCGGGTATTCTGCGTTCCGTATGTCTCAACTTCAGCGCGTATCTACGATCCCATTAGGGATGTTCTAACTACTCCAACTGGAGCATACACAAGTTTTGCTGTTAATACCGGAGTGCTCCTTCCAGACGGTCGAGTGTTCTGTGTTCCTCGCGACTCAACCACTGCGCGTATCTACAATCCCTTCAACGACACACTGACTACTCCAGCTGGAACATATCCAGGTTTAGACGCTTATAGAGGTGGAGTGCTTTTGCCTGATGGTCGAGTGTTCTGTGTGCCCTATAACGCCACCTCAGCTCGCATTGCTATGGGTTCATTTTCGCGTTCGGTTAACTTCAATAGAGACACGCTGTTAGGGCCGTTTTTGAATAAATTTTAAGGAAAAGTATGGCTAAGATTTTAGGGGCGCACAACATTAGGTTTAAGAATAAGGACGCCGCGGCTGCTTTTCGCAGCGTAAAGGGCGGCGTGTTCCCCTTCAACGACATCAACGGTTGGTCTTCCAGCACGCCAGCATCTCTGTCTGGTGCAGGTACAAGGGCGCTCAATGATTTGTCTTCAACTGCTGCTAATTTTAATCAAAGTTCAGCAAACGACAATGTTATTACACCAGCCGGGGCATATCCGGGATCACAGGCATTCGGAAGTGGAGTGCTTTTGCCTGATGGTAGAGTGTTTTGCGTCACTAGTTCTTCAACTACTGCTAGGATCTATGATCCTATCGCTGACACCGTGATCACTCCGTCTGGAACATATCCAGGTGCGGGAAATTATCAGTATGGAGTGCTTCTTCCAGACGGTAGAGTGTACTGTATTCCTAATACCGCTACAACTGCACGTATTTATAATCCAGTTACAGACACTGTGATCACTCCGTCTGGAACATTTCCAACAACTGCTCCAACTGGATTTGGTATTAGAGGCGGAGTATTGATGTTAGATGGAAGAGTATTCTGTGTTCCTTATAGCTCAACCACTGCTCGCATATACAATCCAGTCACAGATACGCTAACTACACCAACTGGAACATATCCAGGCAGTAACTCATTTTGGGGCGGAGTCCTTCTTCCAGACGGCCGAGTGTTCTGTGTGCCGCACGATTCAACATCAGCTCGCATATACAACCCAGCCGCAGATACACTGACTACTCCGTCTGGGACATACCCAGGCAGTGGAGCCTATAGAGGTGGAGTGCTTCTTTCAGATGGTCGAGTGTACTGTGTGCCGTATAACGCATCTAATGCCCGCATCTATGATCCAGCCACAGACACGCTGACCACTCCGTCTGGGGTATTTTCAGGCAGTTTTGACTTTTCTGGTGCAGTTCTTCTGCCGGACGGCCGGGTGTTCTGTGTGCCGTATATTTCGACTACTGCTCGCATATACAACCCCTTCAACGACACACTGACTACTCCAGCTGGGGCGTATCCAGGCGGCGGTGCTTTTTCCGGTGGAGTACTACTACCAGACGGCCGAGTGTTCTGTGTGCCATTTAACGCAACTTCAGCTCGTATCGCCGTAGGCTCTTTTTCGCGTTCAGTTAACTTTGATAGGGACACGCTGCTGGGGCCGTTTTTGAACAAATTTTGACTATGGGTATTAACTAATGTATCGCTTATCGAGGAGATTGTTTGATGACTAAGATCTATCTTGGAAAACCGCCTACGATTCAGAGAATTACCGCCAATACGACCTATACTTTTACCGTGACTGCTTTTACCGCAGGGGTCGGCGATACTTATACCACGAACGGGCAGACTTTTACGGTCACGACCGCCGTGACTGGCGGAACATCGTTGGTTTGCTCGTGCCCTTCTACCGGTATTGCTCCTCTAACGACTGGAACTCTTACAAGGGGAATTGGTTCTGGAACTGCTTCTGGTGCTTACACCGCAGTTACTGGATCGGGAACTTACACGACTCCTACAAGCCCTAGTCCGAATTACATCAAAGTAAAAATGGTAGGTGCTGGTGGCGGTGGATCAGGCGGTAACCAAGGGCTTGCCTCTACCGCAGGAGCTAATGGTACTGATACAACATTTGGGGCATTGACAGCGGGAGGTGGCCAAGGAGGTCAAGCTGCAAATGGTGTGAATGTTGGTGTTGGGGGATATACTCTCGGTGCTTCTACTGGTGGAAATACTGTAAATATTCGAGGATCGTATGGGACTAGCGGACAACAGCTCGTTTCAGGAACATCTCAGCCTCAGTCAGGTGGAGTTGGGGGAACATCCCCATTTAGTGGTGGTGCTGGTGGAAGTGCAACCACCGTAAATGGAAGTGCTGCGACAAATTCTGGCTCTGGTGGCGGCGGAGGCGGTTCAAGTGGCACTGCCAGTACCTCTTCTGGTGGGGGCGGTCAGGCTGGAGGATATATTGAGCATACCTACACTTCCCCTTCCGCCTCATATTCTTATGCAATCGGATCGGGAGGAACTGGAGGTGCAGGTCAGGGCGCCGGGGCTGCTGGCGGTGCGGGCGGTTCTGGTATCATCATCGTGGAAGAGTATTACGATTAAGCCGCTGTCAACGAGAGAGCATCATGTATAAGGTTGCTAACACCCCTAAAAGATATATAAGTGGATGGGCTCTAAGTGATTCAAACTGCTCCTATTTTCAAGTTAGAAACCTGCGAACATAGTTACTCAAAACAAGGTATAATATAAGGTAAATTATGGCGATTTCAAGAAAAGTATCAGCAAAAGGTTTTATTAAACAGCTCACTACTACAGATCTGCAGGGCGCTATATCCGCTACTGCTTCGGGTATCGGCGGTAACGGAACGCAGACAATCACATCTAATACAGTTCTGACTAATTCTCAAACCGGCAGAACTATATTAGTCAATTCTCCCGCAGCCTCGATAAATATAACTCTGCCAACCTTACAGAAAGATGTTCTCTTCACCATAAAAGATATCGCAGGAAGTTTTGCAACATTTCCGATAAATATAATAAGGGCTGGCACTGAAAGCATAGAGGGAGTAGCGGCAAATTATGTCTGTAACGCTGACTACGGTGTGTGGACCTTTCAGTGCGACGGCTCTAACTGGTGGATACTATAGGGCTAATAAATGTCTAAGAATGTAGTAAGAGAAATATTCTACGAAGAGGCTACATGGACTTGTCCTGCAGGTGTTACGCAGGTTACTGTTAAACGAATTCCTATTATTGTTCCAACGATAGGTTCACGCGGTTATGGAGCAACCTTTATAAATCAGAACGGAATACCTTATTCGTTTGGAGAAAACAATTTTGGCCAGTTAGGAGACAATACCACTACCAATCGATCTTCTCCTGTCCCAATGACAACGCATCAGTCTATTTTTGCTTATTCAACTGGTGGAGTTGGCTCGTTCTCAGACCTAAGACTTCCTAGTTTTTATAGTTGCGGCCGGAATGCTGTTGGCCAGTTAGGAGACAATACCACTACCAATCGATCTTCTCCTGTGGCGCCAACTACTTCTGTACAAGGAATATTTATCAGGAAGACGAGGCTTAGTGGCGGATGTATAGCCGACTACAATAGCGGTCAACTTATATTATGGGGTTTTAACGATGTCGGTCAATTAGGCAATGGCGGAACAAACAATATATCTAATGCTATTACGCCCGTAAGCGCCGCATCAGGGCTTGGTTTTAGATATTTTGATATGAGCGGCGCTCAAAACTCCATGGGCATAGATCGTGGCGGAAATCTTTCGGCATGTGGGCAAAATCTTTATGGAACTGTTGGCGATAACACCACAACCTCTAGAAATGTTTTTACATCTGTTCAGCCTTTTGGCTTTAATAAAAAATGGCAAGCGTGCGCTTTTGCTGGTTATTCTGCTTTTGCGATTGACGGTAGTGGCGTCATGTACGCATGGGGGCTCAATGCTGATGGCCAATTAGGTTTTGGAGATTCCATAAATCGCAGTACGCCGACTGCTATACCCTCTGTTTCTAACATTAGATTTAGAGCAATAGCTGGAGAAGTTCCTTTAACCACTGATCATGGTTCCGTTTTAGCCATAGACACACAGAACAATTTGTGGGTTTGGGGTTATAATGGTGATGGCCAATTAGGTCTCAATGACACCATCAACAGAAGCACACCAACCTTAAATCCATATTTTTCTAGAAACGTATCGCAGATTACCGTTGGTCATACAACAGCGTATGTATCAGACACCACGGGAAGATTGTGGAGCTGCGGCAACGGATTATTTGGATCTTTAGGCAACAACACTACGGCAAGTGTGAGTTCGCCTGTGCTCGTTGTGGGATCTTCCGTCTGGGGATCAGTTGCTAATCCGGTGCCCCAAGATGAGATTTCTTTTGTTGTGGACGTGATTCCCGGACAAACATATCCTGTAGTTGTGAACACTAATTCCAGTGTTCCGTTACTTTTTGGACAAATAAAGGTGCCGTATACCGCAGGAAACGCATTTTCAAATTCTTTCTATCTTTCCTTGGAGTACGAAAAATGAAAGTAATACAAAAACTTTTGGGAAATGGTAAATGGGCTGCTCCATCTAGTAAGGTAAAGAGTGTTCGTGTTTATTTGCGAGGCATTAGGCCTATAACTTTATCTGGCGCTGACAATCGTTTTTTTCTTATCAGTCCACAACGAGGAGTTAGAGGGGCCGGTAGCAATGCCAACGGGGCATTAGGCGATAACACCACAACTAATAGAAGTACATTCACGTCCATATCTACCGTAGAACAGTTCTATACTGTTTGTGCTTCAATTGGTAGTGGTGGCCATGCTATTGCATATAACAAGAGACTTTACGGATGGGGATCAAACAGCTTTGGCGAGCTAGGCGATAACACTACAACTAATAGAAGTACGCCTACATTAGTTAGTACACTTTTTTGGAACTCAATAGGAACAGGGCCAGCCGGTATTGCTATAGACGGAAAAGTTTATGCATGGGGCGCGAATAATACCGGCAGAATTGGCAACAACACCACTACGAATGCCTCTTCTCCAGTCTTATCGTCAACATTGCCTAGTTCAGAATTTTTTAAGAAGGTATGTACCACTGGTGGAGGCACGAGTATAGCCCTATCAAAAAGTAATAACGCGTATGTAGTGGGGAGTGGTAGTTTCGGCGAGTTAGGGCTAGGAGACACGGTCAATAGGTCTTCTTACGCGCCAATTCCTTCTTCGTTTAACAATAGAGTAGTAGATGTTGCGGTTGGCCAGTTTTCCTCATACTTGTTGTTGAACAACGGGAGCATATATAGTACAGGTTATAATCTTGGTGGTGAGTTAGGCTTAGGAGACACGAGCTTCAGATCTACTTTTACCCTGGTTCCGTCCTCCGTAAAATTTACTCAACTAATGAGTTCATCGAGGGTCACAGGTAATTTTTACGCAATAAGTACTAGCGGCGATGTGTGGGCTTGCGGTTCTGCGCAAGGTATTGGAAACAATCCGTCCGTAAACCGAAGCACCTTGACACAGGTGGCCGGTGTATCGTATGCTGTAGCTGTTGCAGGCGGTCTAAGTAACGCATTAACAGATAATTTTGCAGGTCTTTCTATAGGAAATATTTATCTTCCGTATGTGTACGCATGGGGAGCAAACGGCTTTGGCCAGCTAGGATTTAACGACACCACAAACAGAAGTACACCTGTTCAGAATGCGTCGGCTCCTCCTGTTTATGACAGTGCTGAAGACGCGATCTTAGAGGAAAGGATTGTTCCGGTTAATTACAATCAAAATTATATATATGTGACTCAGGCATCTAGTGCGACGAATGCTTTTCAGCCATCTTTTGGAAGCGTAGTGTTTGATCCACCAACTTTTGACTTTGAGATGTTTTTGGAGTACTATGTCTAAAAATTTTATAATAACAAGAATAACTGTGAGCGGTACAACGTGGAATTGTCCGGCTGGCGTAAGATCCATTAACGTAAGTGGTGTATCCACGAACAAAAACATTTTTGGGGGAAATTATCCGGGATTAGGATCTACTTCCGCCTTTTTATTGGGTAATAATCTTAATGGCGCCACCTCTTTTCGTTTTAGAGCTCCCTACGCTGCAGGCAACGCTAGTGATGGAGTAATAGGCGATAACGCGACGACCAATAGATCTTCCCCTGTTGTACCTAATTTATTAGGCTCAGCCGTGTTTCTTGGAAGCATAAATCCTATAGTGTCTAGTGTTCGATTTAGCGCACCTGGTTTTATATTCAGAACTGGACAAGCTATAAGATGGGGTGCAGGATCTTCGTTCGCGATAGGTGATGGAGCATCGGTTAACAGAAGCTCACCAGTTCCAGTTATAGGAACAGCTAAATTTAAAGTGCTTTGCGCGAGTGGTTTTGGCGGAACAAATATTGGAATTGGAGTAGATGGAAACTTGTATGGGTGGGGAAATAATAGTTTTGGCGAGCTTGGATTAGGCGACACCACAAACAGAAGTACACCTACTTTAATAACTGCTTCAGGGAGCACAAATATTTGGCGCGACATACATGTCGGCAACGCATCGTGTGTGGCCATAGATTCTAATAATGATCTATGGACATGGGGAATAAATTTAAGTGGTCAATTAGGGTTTAATGATACTACAAATAGAAGCACACCAACCAAAGTAGGCGCTCCTTTTGTATCGGGCCTTAAAGCTAAGGCACTACAAAGAGGCAACTCGTCTGGCACGTTGTATGTTATAGGCACCGACGATCGTCTTTATATTTGCGGCTCAGGGGGTAATGGCGCTAATGGACTTAATGACATTGTGAATAGAAGCACTTTTACACTCGTTAACACATTGTCTAGTTCTTATAAGGTAAGAGAAGTTAGCGGTGCTTCTGCAGGCAATGCATGTGCGGTTACATCTGATGGAACTAACGATGAAAATAATAGCGGTATACTATGGGTGTGGGGCTATAATGCCTTCGGTCAATTAGGTCTTAACGACACAAATAACAGAAGCGCCCCTGTTCAAGTGCCTAACGTTAGAGCGATCACTGCTCAAACTTTTTCAAGTCAAACCGGTTTTTTAGGTTCTCTCAACGGAATAAATTCGCTGTACATGACTGGCGCTAATACTCAAGGTCAATTAGGCCTCAACGATGTCGTAAATAGAAGCACATTTACGGCATTGATGAACAATAATATAGGCTGGAGTGTTGGCAACCCCACTAACGCAATACAGACAGGTGTTGCGCCAGCCGACAGATTGGTAATGGCAAAAAGAACAATCTCCGTTGTTCCAGGACAAACATACACTATTGGCATTAACAACGGTTTTGTAACATTGGGATCTCAGCAGATTAGTTTTGGTACAGAAGTGTCAGAAGTATACTTAGAGTATTACGCTTAGTTTGTTGAGAGCCATTTGACTATGTCTTCTGGATCTGGCATCCACTTTTCTATGTTAGACGGGTCTGTCTCATTCGCAGATACCTCTACCGTCTGTATTAGGCAGTCGTCCTGTACGTCCCACATGCCGCCATTCTGAAAAAAGCTCATATTGTGGCCGTATTCTATACGGCCATTATTAGATCTCCAGTGTTTTATGTTGTCTGGATGCTTACATGTAGTTATTACGGCTATTTTACCATCGTGGGCTGCTGCCATGTGAAGCGGCATAGAATCATTAGTCACTATTTTAGGGACATTCTTGGTTAGCCAAGAAAACTCCAATATATCTAATTTTGATCTAAGATCTATGCAGCCGGTATTGTCTACGTCGACTGTTGTTACGTCTTTTTGTTGAGGCAATTTTCCAACTAAAACTGGAATAAATCCTTTTTCTTTTATGCTGCGTAGAACAGAATTCCAAAATTGTGGCGAGTACGTCTTTGTTTGCCAGTGGCTACCAGCATGAACAAGTATTTTTGACGCAGAGGTGCATATTTCGTCCATGACTTGCTTAGATGGCTGTTTTGTTGATATCTTTGGTTGTCTGTACTCTAACGGTAATTGCCTTTTTAGTGTTATCAAGGAAACAAAGTCTACAGGATTTACTGAGAAGTGGTTAACAAAATCCCATGGCAGTGAGTCTGGTTTGGGCATGGTGTCGAACCTCAAATATTGATCCCAGTCTATTGATGGATTGTCGTCATGATTAAGGTTCGCCTGTAAATCTAAATGAGAGAATATAGCCGGATTAAAAGATATCGCTGTTAATTTAATATACGGCCATTTTTCTTTTATGTATCTCATCGTTGGTTCGGCACATATCTCGTCGCCTATGCCTCCGCCTACAATAAAAATCCAATTATGGTGAACATTGTTTGCTACAGCTTTTTGTACTCTATATGCCGGAGCAACATGGCTAGGTAGGACCAGCTGCTTGTCCTGTTTGCTCCAATAATGGTGTCTTGGGCTGTTACTTTTCCATATATCCACATCATTCTGTATTACTTTTAGCAATTGATCTTCGGGCGTGTGTAGAGCCATGCCGGCATAGTGCAAAAAATAAGAATTAAAGCGTTCGGCGTCTATGTGCTGATCTAGCCACGGCATGCGATTAAACTTTAAATCTATCTCAAATACTTTGTGGTCGGTGTAGTCTATCATCGCGTTTAGATACGACTGTTCAAAAAAGTGTTCTACTTCTAGTTCAGGTTTCACAAATATATTTCTGTGCTGTTTAGAAACAAGCATTACTCCCGTATTGTAATACTTGTTTTTCCAACGCGAAAAGTCGTAACCAGTGGTCTTACAAAAATCCTCAAATTGATAAAATCGATCTTTCTGGTACTTCCCTTCTTCAAAGATGCCGACACAGTTTACTGGAACTATTTTAAATAAATCGGGCGCGTCATCGCGTATTATTATGTCAGTGTCTATATAGAGAACTCTGTCGTACTGCTCTAAAAGATCAGCAATATCGAGTTTTTTGTAATGGGGCATACAATGATTGTTGGCATCTGTCCATTTTATAAAGTCTGCGCCGATTTTGTCAGCGTATGCCTTTATTGTTGGATGCGTTATCTTTGACATCTCGGAGTAAAAATCTCCAATCGCTATTGTCACAACTGCTATTTTGTCCATGGATATTTGCCTTTTCTGGTCCAAAGATCTACGTATTTTTGTGCTTCTTTTATGGCAGTTTCTTTGCCTTTATTGTCTGTTGTTACGTTTATATGTTTGATTTGATTGGCGTTGTTCTCTGTTATTATTCCGCCTAATCTGGCGCCGTATTTAGCAGCGTGAAGACTCACTATATATTCGTCAAGTATAAAACTTCTTTTTATGGTTTTAAAGCCTGCTAATGCCTCTTGTCTATCAAAAGACAAAATATCGTTTTTCCATATTTGCGGTACGACCAAAAAATTTGTAGCTATGCCACGATATTGCCCAAATCTGTCAAAATACTCATGCTCGCCGAACAGATTTTTGGCATCATAGCTCATCCACGCGCCGATCGTAGTACTGGATATGATTCTAGTTATGTCCCAGAAATCCGGATGAATGATCATGTCCGCATCTACTATCAGTACATAATCTGCCTCTGATTTGACGGCTTGCAGCTTTTCTACTGTAACCGGAAATCCGTAATGCTCGCGCGTATACTCTCTAGAGGAGATAATGGTCATTTTTCCGCCTATCTTTTTAGCGTAAGCATCGATAGTTGGAAGAGATATCTCGCACAGCTCTGGAAAGTAATTATCTATGTTGACAACAAAAATTTCAGCTTTCACCTTGTCTTTATACCCGTATCTGTTTCAAGTTGTTTCTTCGTTAAATATCAGAAAATAAAAAAGCTGTCATGTCTATAGTGCAATGCTTGTCCAGCTTGTTGTCTTGCGCATACTTATCAGACCAGTGAATAGTTACGCTGACAACGGTCTTGTTGTCGAAGTTAACGTCTATCTTGACGCCCGGATCTATAGTCATAAGTTGTTTTTCTAGTGAATTAGCTGACAACCCAACAAACATCATCGCTGCTTCCCCCAATTTTGCGGTCATTTCTTCTGCTTCCTTCAAGAACCGCATCGCATAATTAACCGCGTCTTTATTGGTAGCGCTTTTCTCGCGCATCTCCTTACGCTTGTTTGCTTTGTTGCGTATCCGCTCAAGCATATCGTTCTTAACTTTGCTCATCTGGCCTCTTCTCTATCTTCGACAAGAAAAACTTTGCCAGTTCTTTGTGGCCCAGTTGTTTGAGCATGTCGTTCCAGTCTTTCTCTGTGTCGCCCGTAAGAGCAAAGTGCGTCATAGCCTTACCGCTTATAAACTTGTGCAGCATCTTGAAGCCCGCAGGATCGGTGTCTGGTGCTATTACGACCTTTAAGCCATTGCCCATGAGTTCTTGCAGCGCCTCTATGTGGTGCGCGGATCCTCCAGAACCAGAACAGGCCATGACGCGCCACGGGTTCTTAGAGATGCCTCCGTACGTCGCGTTAAGGCTTTGCATGATGGACAGAGCGTTGAACGCGCCCTCTGTTACTATCACTCCCTTGACGTCTCCCATGAATCTAGACTGGTTCCAACCGTAGAACAGCAGCCCAAGTCTTGTGCCTGGAAGTGTAGTGATTTTCCACGGCTCACCGTCAGAGCCTATGCGCTCCTCGATAAAGCGTACCTGTGCACCGCAGAAATGCTTGTCATAGTAGTACGGAAAAACGATACCGTTGTCCTCGAGGTCATAGTACATGTCGCCGTCCATGGTAAGACCTCTGCTGCGCACGTACTCAACTCCGTTAGCTGCCCTAGGATCGGAGAGCGGGACAAAGCTAGATGGCCACGAGATGGCCCTAACCTCGTTCGGCTTAGACTCCTCGAACGTAAAATCACACTTAAGAAACTCTTCTAGGTCAATGCCGGCAATCGCACAGTACTGCTGCAACGAGTAACCTCGCTGGCACACACCTTGGCACCAGACCCACAGCTCGCCGGTCTCAGAGTCTTTGTGCCAGTACAGGCAATCGTTTTTCTTTCCGCCCTTACAGATAAGGCATTTTCTACTCTGAAGCATGCTCATTGCTTAAGTGCTCCATCTGCTTTGCCAGCGACCTCGTCGATTCTTGCTTGTGCCATCTGCTCAGGCGTTAGTTGTTTGAGGTATCTACCGCGCTCGAACGGGCATATAAGTCTTGTCCCTGTTCTGCCGAATCGATCTTTGTGGATAATGAACTCAGTGCACGACTCCTCAAAGTTGGGAATCATCTCGATAATGACTGTCGCGGGCTCGACGATCGCAGAGCACTCCTTGATGCGCGTGTCGATGTCGTGACCTTTTGCCTGGCGCTTGCTCTGAGAGTAAAGCTGAACAAACAGCACTACGGGCGCGTTGGAGCTCTTGATGTACACGTTTAGAAAGCTACGAAAGTCGTTTAGAACGTCGTAAGCCTTTCTAGTAGCGTCGTTTGCTGACTGCTTGATATTCTGAAAGTAGTCAATAAGGATACAGGCGTAGTCGGCGCTTTTGGCTTGATCCATAGCGTTCTTTACGCACTCCACCTTGGAAGTAAAGCCGTTCTTAAATGAGACATCGATGACGTGAACGTACTTGCCTATCTCCTCAAAGAGACTGATAGCCTGCAATTGCTGCTCTTTGGGCATCATGCCCTTCTTGTAATCGTTGAAGTTAAAGCCGAGCTCCAGACACGCGATTCTTAGAAGAATATCGTGCGCAGGCTCTTCGTTCGACACCACTAAGATCTTCTTCTTCTGTTTGAGCAGGGGATACGTGATATTGGCCGCAGCCGTAGACTTACCGTTACCGGTGAAAGCGCACATTAGATACAGGTTCTCGCGGGTGAACGGGATAGCTGCTGTAAGCGACTCGTTTATAAAGATGAGCCTCTCATTCAACATCCTGTTGTATTTCTGGATGTCTACGACCATCTGACTGAGCGATTTCTTGTCGCCCATTGCCTGAATCTCATCTAAGGTGACAGATTCAGTCGGTGCCAGATTCTTGTTGCCGGTGAGGGTGTTCATTATTGTCTGTTGCTGTTCTTTACTTAGTTTCATTTTCGCCCTCATTGCTACCGAAGAAATTGTTGAGTTCTGCGTCTGCTAGATCAGAGGACGTCAGCTGCTTTTCAAGTTCAGATGTGTCAAGGACAGGAAATGATTCTGCGTATTTTCTCTGTAACTTGTACTCCATCTCTGACATATTGCCGTACATCCTTGATGCCGTTGTCTCGTCTTGCTGGTCGTCTAGGGCGCCGTCTTTCAGCCAATCTGGGTAGCAGTCAAAAAAGGCGTTGTTGCCTTTGTTCTCTATATTCTGCAACCAGTCTTTGCAGAAATCGGCGTATTTTCGCTTTTTCTTCTTGCTGGGATCCAGCAGAAACCACGTTCTTTTAAGAACCTCATCTGTAGGTTGGTGTGCCTTGATAGCGCGCGGAAGTATGTTCAACGCTTGCTCTAAAGGTATCTGGTAGCTCTTGAGATATATGAAAAGATTTACAAAATTATCATACACCTTGCTAGACGATCTGTCTATGCTTGCTAGGTCTGTTTTCCACTTGAGAAAGATGATCTCTGCTTGAGAATTAGAGTCTTGCATCGCCGACCTCCTTCATTCCCAGAGTCTGAGATTCGTTGGTCCTTATGTTCGTGACGCGTATTTTTGCAGTATTGTTATCTTTGTCTATGAACAAAAGATCGATCTGATACTCGTCGTTGACTATGAACGGACGAGTTTTAGATAACCACCAGTATAATGAACTTTTTAGCTTGTCGGCATAAGACATAAAAATTTCTCCCAAAAAAATCTGCCAGGTTCATTATACGATCGGATACGGAAACTATCGCTGTTTTTTCGTATAATGATGATACATGAATGATACCAAGATGACGGTTCTCACAAACGCAAAAATTACGGTGCATGCCCCAAGCAAAGAGATATTAGCTTTCGCCAAGACGCAGTTGTCATACACTGACAAGTCAAAAGAGTATCAGCTCAACAAGATGGCCAGTAGCGCGTGGGGACGCAACTCTCCGCTCTTCACTAAACTTAAGTCTGAGGTGTCTGGTCAACTATATAAGTACGATCCAGTCTCTTCGGTGTTAGAGTTCAGTTCCGGTTTCTACGAGCTATTTTCCAACCAGTTTCCGGGTCTTCCCGTAGAGGACAGGCGATGCGAGACAGGCAGCGTTATCGCGCTACCTTGGGCTGACAAGCCTTACGACATGAGGCCTTATCAAGAAGAAGCCGTCGAGCTCATGCTATCATCCAGGAGAGGTGTGGTCAACTTCGCGACAGGTTTAGGAAAAACGCTGCTCAGCGTGCACCTGATAAAGCGCAACAAGAAGCGCGCGCTCGTGGTCTGCCCAAGCGAATCTGTCGCCTCGCAGTTCTTCTCTATCCTCGAGAAGTCGTTCGGCTCTAACAGGGTGGGTTTTTACGGAGATGGCAAGAAGAAAATAAAGGACATAACGGTGGGTATTGCCGCATCTATATCCAAGAACGTCACCGAGTTTGCTAATAACGACCTAGGGCTTGTCATAGTGGACGAGACACACCACACGCCCGCCAGTACCTTCTACGCTATAGCCGAAGGTCTCGGGGACGTCGGCAAGATGTTCGGTCTCACGGCAACGGATTACAGATCAGACGGTAAAGACATAATGATCACCGGCGGATGCGGTCCTGTCATAATAAGAAGAGATATAAAATGGGGTGTGGACAACGGCTGGCTGGCAGAGCCGTACTTCATAGTTCAGTCTGTCGAGACTACGGGCAGAGATATCAAGGGCGACAAGCTAAAGAACTACAAAGAGCATGTTCTCAACTGCCCGGTAATGAAAGCCCGCATAGAAGATGACTGCCGCAAGATGATGGCGGCCGGTAAGTCTGTGCTGTGTCTCGTGGATGAAGTCGCTCACGGACAAGAGCTGTCTAGGGCTTTGGGCATACCGTTCGCGACAGGCAAGGACAAGCAGTCCCAGGAGTACGTTGAGCAGCTGAACGACGGCAAGATCCCTGGTCTTATAGGCACAGACGGAAAGATAGGCGAGGGCAGCGACACCAAGAACGTGGACGTGCTGATCCTTGCCAACTTCACCGTATCCAAGGGTCCTGTAATACAGGCGGTAGGAAGAGGCCTGCGAAAGCAGGGAACCAAAACAAAGTGCGTAATTCTTGACTATATTCCTAAGGGATCTACCATGCTTACCAGGCATGCCATGATGCGCGTAAAGATATACAGAGAGATAACCGGTAAGGTCAAACTAAATTAGTCAACCTGACTTTTATGTCCGCTCGGATGATATAATGTTATCCGTATGCAGAATTTTAAGCCAGAAGATAAGATCTCCAAGTACTTCACCTACAAGGAATTCCTGTTCCTTCCATCTTGGAACCGCATGGGCGATGCCTCTGACGGTCTTACAGAGGAAGTCCTTAATCGCCTGAAGAGCATGGCCCAGAAGATGGACCTCGTCAGAGAGTTCCTAGGCGTTCCCGTAAAGATGCACGTTGCCTGGAGGCCTGATGCGTACAACAAGCTCATAGGCGGAGCCACTAACAGTACTCACCGTGCCGCTGCCGGTGTAGATGCGGCATGCGATTTCAGTGCAAAAGGCCTTACGTGCGACGAGGTCAAGAAGAGAATCCTTGATGCCAAAAAGCTAGAAGAGTGGGATCTGCGCATGGAAGATAACGGCGCCGGTGCAAGCTGGGTTCACTTGGATACTCGCAAGCCCGCACAGGGCAGACCACGCTTCTTCAAGCCCTGAGTCCGCGGGTATCCTTACAGGCCCAGGTAGCTTAACTGATAGAGCCTTGCTGCTCACGGGCGCAAGAGGTGCTGGTTTGAATCCAGTCTTGGGCGCCCTTACTTCTAAAGTGAGCTCACCCTTTCCTTCCTTTTTCTGAAAAACTCCCACCCTTCACGGCACGAAGTGCCGTGACACCCTGCGGCGCTACGCGCCGCGTAAGCTCACACCAGCTGATGTAAGCCTAGACAAAATTTTCACTAAAAAACTTAAAATTAGATTTTTTGGGTAAGAGAAGGGAAGGGTAGGGGTGTTTACGCTTTAGGATTATACCCGCGAGGCACTAGTTTTTTACTCAAAAAATTAAAACAAAATTTATTTTTACCGCTTTGATTAGGTATCTGCGGCGTCTACGTATAATCTTGCAATGGAAAATACTAATATGACTGAGATCGAACAGGCGCGCATTAAACTTATGAAGTTGAGAGAAGAAACTTTCAAGATAGAAGTCGAAGTTTTGGAAGATGGAAAGATGCCCACGAAAGCGCATGCCAGCGACGCTGGTTTCGATCTGTACGCCACTGCCGATATCGTTATCTACCCAGGGCAAGTTCAGAAGCATCCGCTCAATATCAAGTTTGCTCTGCCAAAAAACTGCTGGGCAGAGATCGCATCTAAGTCTGGGCTCGGCAGCAAGGGTTTGCTAGTGTATGCCGGCGTGATCGATCAGGAGTATCGCGGCATCCCTCACGTGGTGATGTCTAATATCAACGTTATCAGTCACATTGATGAAGAGGGTTATCCGATAATGCGTACTGAACCCATCGTTGTAAGAAAAGGCGAGAAGCTAGCTCAGCTGATCATGAATCCCTACTCTGATCAGTTCTACATGGAGCAAGTGGAATCTGTGAGTACTGATACTGCAAGATCTACAGGCGGTTTTGGTTCCACTGGTGTTAATTAGCTAGGTATAATCCCTACTCGATGCGAGATAAGCAACCCAGCAAGCTGAGCGAACTAGATAATCTGGCCAGTCTTTTCAAGACTAATGTCAGAATACACAACATGTCGTGCATGGACGAGGATGCAGTATGGGCTCGCAATGTCGAGGTCTGTATAACTCGCATGCCCATAAGACGCAGAGACGGTTTTTCTGCGGATATAGTTCAGCAGTTTGCTCACAAGCTCAAGAGCTCTATGGTGCCCAACGGCATCGTGTTTCTTATATGCTATGCGCCGATAGAGGCTAAGTGGCGACCGTTTGAAGTTGCTAAGGCGATGGTCGATGCTGGTTTTACCCACATAGACAATATAGTCATAAAGAAAAGTTGGTATCCAGGCAAACGTTCTGAGATAAATCTCGTCAACTCGCACGAGTATGTCCTGCATTTCTGCAACGGTGACGTATGGAAATTAGACAGGTTGCCGATAAGAGAATATCTTGATACAGAAGAAGAGATAACCTGCCCCGGTAACACGTGGGAAGTAGAGACCGGTTCGCTGGACGAGTCTTACCCGCTCGATCTCGCCGAACTCCTGATAAGGATGACTGACTGTCTGCCGGGTTCTATGGTGTTTGACCCGTACTGTGGAGGCACAGGTTCTCTTAGAGCGGCAATGAAGCTAGGGCACAGTTTTTACGGCTTTGAGTCTGATCCAAAGCAGATGAAAAAGTACGAGAAGTTAGTAGAAGAACAGTTAGAAGATTCAAGAAAGAGGAAATGATATGGGCTTGTACGAGAAATCTAAAGCAAAGAAGGTTATTAGCAATCGCGCGGAGATCAAGGATCTAGTGACCAAGACCATGAGCGACATGGCAACTATCGTAGGCGCAACTCTTGGACCAGGCGGTCGAGCGGTTCTTATCGAGCGAGACGGTCTTAGCCCGCTGATCACCAAAGACGGAGTCACCGTCGCCAAGAGCCTAGGCGTGGACAACGCTGAGGCCAATCTGGTAGTAGAGAGCGCCAAAGAGATCTGCTTAAATACTGCTAAAGAGGCAGGCGACGGTACCACTACCGCTATCGTGCTTGCTGACGCCATCACGAAGCATGGCCTCGAGTTTCTCAGCGCCAACCCTAAGTATAACCCGCAGCGAATGGTCACCGAGCTCAACGAGCTGTACTCCAACATGATCGTTCCCTTCCTGAAGGAGCACGCAGCTAAGGTTGCTGCGCCTGAAGAACTTGTTGATGTAGCGACTATCTCTGCCAACGGCGACAAGCAGATCGCTGAGATCGCGGTAGAGGCTGTTCTAGCTGCAGGCGAAGACGGTAAGGTTCTTATCGAGGAAGCTCAGGGCAACCAGCTTAAGGTTGAGACGATAGACGGTTTCATTGTCACTACTGGTCTAAAGGATGTCGGAGCCATTGGGTACGCGTTTATCAATGATAAGGCTGGACAGCAATGCAAGATGGACGAAGGTCTCGTGTTTCTGTACGACGGAACTCTTAACGACCTAAAGATACCCGCTGCGATTCAGCAAGCAGTAGAGGGTACAGATTACTACGGAAAGCCGATTGCTGTGTTTGCTCAGGGCTTTTCTGAAGTGGTGCTTGATACCTTCGCAAAGACTTGCAAGGGCGGTTACATGGTTGTCCCCGTTAAGACGCCTATGTACGGTATTGCCAACTCCTCTTCTATGTTTTTGCAGGATCTTGCTGCTTACAGCGGCGCCAAGGTTTATAATCCCGGAACGCTCTCTCAGTTTATCGAAGAAGACGAAGAAACCGGCTTTGGTCAATTCTCTTCTGCCAAGATAAATCTGTACGAGTGTTTCGTCACTAGCAACTTCTCCTCTGAGGCTGTAGAGCAACGCGTCGGAGAGCTCAAGGCTATCGCTGAAGCAGCGAAGAGTGACTTCGATCGCATGCACATTAAAGCCGCGATCGCGCGCCTCACTGGAGGAGTTGCAACTATCTGGGTTGGCGGTGCAAGCGAGCTTGAAGCCCGCGAAAAGAAAGCTCGCATCGAAGATGCGGTAGAAGCGGTAAAAAGCGCTATCGCTGAAGGCATCGTCCCTGGCGGTTGCGCTATGCAGCTAGTCATGTCAGATATGATATTCAATATGCTGTCGAACGCCGAGACCCCTCAGTCTTGGATCATCATGGCTAAAGCGCTCAGAGCTCCGTTTGAATTGCTTCTTACTAACTGCGGCGAAGATGTTAACGACGTTTGGATGGCTATCGAGCCGTTCATCTCCGGAAGAACCGAACCGCCGAACAAGATATTCGACGCCAATAAGCACATGATCGTTGATCCCTTAACGTGCGGCATTATCGAGCCTGCTAAAGTTTGTCGCGTTAGCATAGGAAATGCCGTGTCCGTGGCTTCTTTGCTTATTACTCTCGGCGGCCTAGTAGTTGTTCCTAGAGACTCTTCTTTGGAGAACCAACTTGCTCTGTCTAAGCAGGCCTTCAAGGAAATGATGAGTGGTGATGGCGTAGGACAGCTGTGATGCCAGACAGGATAAAACTCTTTATAAGAGAGTCTAAGACGGCTCAATTCATAATAGTGTTTATCGCCGGCCTGGTGATAGGCGCAGTGTTTTATCCTTCGTCTCGCACAGAGAAGAAATCGTCCGAGAAATACGAGCAGCAGATATCTAAGCTCAATGAGCAGCACTCTAAAGAAATAAGCGATGCTAGATCTCAGATCACTTCCCTTGAGCAGAAAAATGAATCTATAGAAAAGCAGTATCAAGGCAAGATGTCTTCTATGTCGCAGAGGATAAGTCAATTACAAAAATCAAAGAAAGTGAATCACTATAAGCTCATAAGGCCTGATGGCACCATTGAAGAGCGTACAGTCATAGAGGACAATGTCACCGAAAATGTTCAAGCGGTTGAACAGGTCAAACAAGAATACGAGGCTAAATTGACCGCGCAGGCGCAGAGCATAAGAAAAGAAAGCGAAGACATAGTTTTGTCCATACAGCGAACCTTTGACCGCAAGGAGCGAGAATATCAACAAAAGATCAGCTCTTTAGAGACGTCCGAAGTAAAACAAGTAAACATCAAGCGCTTCGGCGTAGAAGCCGGCATCCTACTGAATAGGAGTTACTATCTTCATGCTACGGCGGATCTAACAGGCCCTTTGTTTTTAGGGACGCACGCAGAGACAGGTTTTAATTCAACTGTAGGACTAGGGTTAGGTTTAAGGTTTTAATATGCCAAAATTCAAATTTCACTGTCAAAGCTGCAATTTAGGTTTTATGAAGTTCGTTCATAAGAACACCGATAGCTATAAATGCGACAGCTGCGGCACATCTTGTCCCAGACAATTTCCTAGCAGTACGGCTAGCGAAGTCAAAGAAACTGTTGATTCGTACAGAAACGTGTCTTGGTCGGACAACCAGGAAGCCTTGATAAAGGCAAGGCGCGAAGAGTATTACTGGAACGTAGAGGTTCCTAGGCTGGTAGAGAAATATTCCGTCGAGACCTGCTTAGAGCAAGGGTGGCTAGTATACAACGACAATAAAGAGCTCGTGATAAACAAACCACCCTCTAAAAGATAATCTTCGTACAATACATAGATGCGATTACTGTCTGTTAGTATCAATAACTTTTTAAGTATAGAAAATGCTACCGTTGATTTTGAAGATAGTGGTCTGGCTCTTGTTGAAGGCTGGAACTTCGACACTGGTCGAGCAAATGCTGCAGGCAAGACAGCGATATTCAACGCTATCTCTTTTGCTCTGTACAATAAGCTCCCTAGAAAAATCACCGCGTCAGAGATCTTACGAAGAGGAGCTAAATCTGGAAGTGTTACGCTTACTGTCTCCCTCGAAGACGGGAGTGTTTATACGGTTAAAAGAAACAGACCGTCAGGCTTCTCGTTCAAAAAAGACGGCGCGGATGTAACCCTTACTCAAGAAGAGTTTGAGTCTAAGTTAAAGTTAAATTATGATCAGTTTTTGGTTGCTGTGTACTGCGCACAGAACACCGAAACTAGGTTCTTGTATCTTAACGACACATCTAAAAAAGACTTTATAGTCCAGCTGTTAGGCCTTAACAAATTCTCCATTTTGAAGAAGAGTGCAGACCTAAAGATATCCGCCATAGAGCAACAGATCATTGAGGCCTCAAGTGGCATAAAAAGCGCTGAAGCTAGAATATCTACTTACCAAGAATCTCTGGTGGACGAAGACGAGGTCAGATCAAAGCTAGATCAGATAGACAGCGCTGTAGGCATCGCTAAGGTAGAGCTAGTTGAGCTTGCTTCGGTTCAGAGACCTGACCTATCAAAGTACGCATCCCTGCAAGAAAACATAAGTGCAAGGAAATCTAAGTTCGTAGAAGACAGGACCACGAGAAACATCTTGTTTGCCCAGCACGTCAAGCTGAAGAGCAAGATAAAGCCGTTTTCTAAAAGCGACAGATGCCCTACTTGCGGAAGCGCTCAAGATGTTTCAGACGCCAAAGCTAGACACGAGACTGAGTGTTCTCAGCTAGCCAATGAGGCAGAAGACTTGCTGTCTCAGATTATAGAGATAGATAATCGTTTGGCCAAAGAGAACGAAGTGGATACTCTTGCTGCAAAACTAAAAGAAAAGTTGTCTGAAGAGAGTCGCCAGTACGAAACCGCAAAAACCAGATCTAGTGAACTAAATACCTTTGTGTCTGTTAAGGCTAAGGATCGTGCCACTTACGCTCAGCAGCTGGCAAACAATGCGACCGTTAACTCCAAGATAGCTAGCTTGAATACCGTTGTAGAGCAACTACGGGCAAAAATACAGGGCTATAAGCAAGACATGGAGATCTACAAGACTGTGTCCTCCGCCTATTCTTCAACAGGTGCCCAGGCCTATGTTTTAGACTCAGTCGTAGATTCCTTTAATTCCCGGATGGATCATTACGTGTCCTTGGTGTGGCCTAATGTTACTTATGCTCTCAGGTCATATAGAGAGAACTCTAAGGGCGATCTCACTGCTAAGTTGTCAGAGCTGCTTACCATGAACGGCGAGGAAATATCTATAGGCAGTCTTTCTGGCGGTGAGAATCGTGCCCTGTCAATCTGTGCCGATCTGTCCATGATAGATGTAGTGTCTTCGGAGTTCAGCATCTCGCTTAATCCCTTGATCTTTGATGAGCCTTTTGACGGTCTAGACCACGTGGGGCGCGAACTTGTAGTGGATTTACTTGAAAGAGTGGCTCAAGATCGCCAGATATTCATCGTAGATCATTCCTCTGAAACTCAAGCTAAGTTCTCTAAGGTTATCAGAGTTGAAAAGAGAAACGGCATATCCACCATATCTGCTGCCTCATGATATAATAACCCCATGGACAAGCTCCTTAAAAAGGCAGACGATATAGTTGAGCTTCTTGAAAAGAAGTTCATGCCCAAGACTGTTCAGCCGGCTCTGCCTCCCATGAAGCCCACCATAAAGCCTCAAACCATGAATGCTTTACCTGCGCCTAACATGCAGGCAAATACGCCTGGTATGCCAAACACGTTAAAGCCGCCCAGAATGCCTAGAACTACCGGCAGAAACCCTACTAAGATGCCTGGCGTCGCTGCCGCTCAAAAGAAGGACCCTAAAAAGGTGGCAGAGCAAATAAGAGAGGGCACCACCAGATTCAACGCTCTCGAGATGCTTAAGTTCGACAAGAACGGCCAATGGAAACTGTACCCGCCAGAGGGATGAGTATAATCTGGGTGTGAAGCCCAAGCCTCCCTTCAACATCAATGCCGCGATCAGGTCTGCCATAAGGCGCGTATTCTCACGCTCTCCTATGGTCAGAGACACAATGATGAAGGTGCGCAGAGAAGTGCCTAAATTCAATAAGGACGGCACCAGGGCAAAGAAGGATGCCGTCCAATATCTGTGCGGAGTTTGCAACGAGTATGTCAGCTCCACGAAGATAGCCGTGGACCACAAGATACCGGTTATCGATGTTGACAAGGGGTTTGTTGACTGGAATACTTTTGTTGACAGAGTGTTCTGCGACTTATCTAACCTACAGGTGATATGCGATCCCTGTCATCAGGCTAAGACTAACTCTGAGCGCTTTGAGCGCCAGTTTAAGCGCGACATCGCAGTGATTGACGAGCTAGAAAAGTCTAATGATATGGTGGGTATAGCCATTGCGGTCAAAAAAATCTCTAAAAAGAGGCTATCCTCGTATCCTGAAGATATTAGGGCCAGAGTCGACGCATTAAAACAGAAGATACGCGGTATAAAGATCCCTAAGAAATGAGGCCATTATGAAATCCGAATCAGTCAAAAAGATCCTTTCTAAGTCCTTTGTAGATAACCACGAGAACATTGACGAAGATACCGCTGGTCAGCTTATTGTTAAGGCTGAACAGAAGATCAGGGAGATCCGCGAGGAGCGCGCCGCAGACGATAAACTTGCTGCCGCTAAGCAGATCGTTAAGGATCTTAACGGTGCCTACACAAGCGCTATCAATTATGAGGGCGCTAAGATCCAGTTTTTGCTGGAAAAGATAGCCGAGATTCAGTCTGGCGAAGTTAATCCCAGCTCAGGCGCAAACGCCTGATAAAATAGGCTCATCATTAGGAGACTACAATGAGCTTAAGAGATTCATATTATAACGGTGTAACTGGTCTCCAGCAGCAGATGGACGCGACCTTTCAACAGGGGATCGCCTATGTTGGAGCTGGAACTGAAGACATTTCTACTGTAACTTTCGGTTCTTTAACCGGTTCTGGTCTTGCTGCGGGCGCTGGTCAACCTGGTTTCTACTTTATCTTCTCTTCACCGAGTACAAAGTACGCAGCCTGGATGTCCATCTCTGGCGAGATTGCTCCGACTGTTGCTGGCGCGACACTCGTACAGATTTCTCTGTTGTCGGGCGATAACTCTACTGCTGTAGCGACCAAGGTTGCTGCTGCTATCAACGCTATAGCGCTTACACCGTTCTCGGCTATATCTGTAGCGCAGGCAGTTTCGATTCAGAATAACTCGCCTGGAGCTCCAATCCAAGCTATAACCATCGGCACTTTGCCTGTAGGCGCCGCGGTAGCGCAGGTTGTTCCTGGAGTTAACTCTACCGGTAACTATTCAACCTTGAACAGCGCGCTTCTTTCTGCCGCTCAACAGGGCTTGACTGACTTTATGGTTACTATTCAGGGAACCGGTAACGTCAACGGTGGGTATCTTCGCCAGAACAACGGCAACAATCTGCTTCTGAAGAGCTTCTTCGGCGGCATCTCGTACGCCCTTGCTGGAGAGAAGATCTACGGATATCAGTGTACTCTAAGTCTAGATGTGTCTGACAGAACCAACACAAACGTTATCTTTACGTTCTCGTTCAGCAACAGATCGCTGTCATACAATGGCGGACCTACTAGTCCGATAAACGGATCTACGATCGGAACTGTTGTTCCGACGTCGACCCCTGTATGCTACAATACTAACTACTGATCTTCAGTACCTTACTCCTTATAGGTTGAGGGGAACAGTCTAACGGCTGTTCCCCTTATTGTTTGTATAATAACGGTATGTCCAAATTTAGACCAGTAGTACAATTACATAATCACTCAAAATATTCTCTACTAGACGCTGTTCCCTCGCCCGAAGAATGGGTTGGCTGGTGCCTTAAGACAGGTACGCCAGCTCTCGCTGTCACAGATCACGGTACCGCCATCTCTATGTTCGATGCTCTGCGCACCAAGGAGTTCATCAAGAACTACAACAAAGAGCACGGCACCAACCATCCTCTTGATGCTGTCAAGCTGATACCGGCTGTTGAGCTTTACGTAAAGCTGAACGCCGAAGATAAGAATCATTACCATATCACCGCGTGGGCAACAAATACTAAGGGCTACAAGAACCTGATGAAGCTCGCGTCGATCGCGTACAACGACACAGTGAGCTACTATGGTTCGCTTAAAGGGCGCGTAACGTTCGATCAGATCAACGAATATAAAGCTGGCATCAAGTTTGGTACGGGCTGCATTGCTGGCCCGATCGGCAAGGCGCTTTGGGGTTCAGACAAGAAAGAGGCAGAGCGTCTGTACCTGATGTATCAAGAGATGTTTGGCGAGCATCTTTATGTGGAGTTTCATTGCAACGACGTCACACATAACTTCAACAAAACTACCGGCGGCTTCGATCCCATCCCGGGAGACGAATGCTCTTGTGATGGCAATAAACAGAAGGGATACAACCTTTTCCTAAAGGAGATGGTAGAGAAGCACGGCGGCAAATGTATCCCAGTTACAGATGCACATTTTATTGCGCCAGAAGACAAGCGTATTCAGGATGCGCTTCTCATGAACGGTAACACCAATGGTTGGTATTTCTACGAGTCTTACAACCAGATGGAGTCTGATGAAATATACAGTCGCCTCAAGAAACATCTTGGCGAATGGCTCACGGAAGACCGTTTTAACGAGTGGATCGACAACACTTATGAGGTTGCTAACGCAGTAGAGACTGTTGAGATGAAGTTCGAGTATCATCTTCCAAAGATAGATATACCTGAACACATAAAGACTAAGACAGACGATTACGACAAACAAACTTACTTTTACATGATGGAGCTCATAAAACAGCACGGCCGCTGGAGCAACGATCCTGTTTACGTTAACAGATTCAAACAAGAGCTTGACGTGATCATGAAGAACGAGAAGCTCAACTTCATCCCGTACTTCTTGGTCTACGAAGATATTGGTAGGTTTGCGAGGTCTCAAGGCATCTTGCAAAATATTGCTCGTGGCTCTGCAGGCGGCAGCCTGATCTCTTATTACCTCAAGATCATCCACGTCGACCCTATCAAGGCAGATCTGCCGTTCGAGCGGTTTCTTTCTCATGCTCGTATTAGAGCCGGATCGTTTCCAGATATCGATGCAGATATTGGTGATCGCGCGAGGTCGCTGATCATGAAGTACTTGCAAAACAAGTACGGAAACGGGTTTGCTCAAATTGCTACGTTCAGCAAGATGAAGACCAAGAACGCCATCAAGGATGCGATGTACGCGGTTTACGGCAAGAACGGCAACGATCCAGAGGTTCGAGCCATCTGTGATACGATCCCTGACTCACAGCAAGGCGTAGATGAACACGACTTTCTGTACGGCCACCACGACTCAGAGGGCAACTATAATCCTGGACAGATAGAAGTAAACAAGACGCTGGCTAACTTCTTTGAGAACAAACCAGAGATCGAGCGCATGGTGAAGAAACTGATCGGCACTGTGCGCGGTTGGTCAAGACATGCCTCTGCTTTCGTGATCTCTACGCTTGATCTAAGCGGAGATCGCGTGCCAACCATGGTGATGAGGGATAAAGAACTTGGTGACATACTTGTAACTCAGTACGACGCCGGTATGGTCGAGAAGTGCGGTCTTGTGAAGGCCGACATACTTGGGATTAAGACGCTGACCGCAGTATCAGACTGCGTCAACATGATCGCCAAGCGCGGAGGCATAAACTACCTAGAAGAAGAGAGCGGCGTGCCTCTTATCTATCGTCTGCCTGAAGATAAAGAAGTGTACGGTGACTTCTACAGCAAACAGACAGACTCGTCTTTTCAGTTTAACACTGAACTTATCAAGGGTTATATTCAAGAGTTCTGCCCGCTCAGACGACAAGATCTAGGCGCGCTTACCGCACTTTGTCGCCCGGGTGCGCTTGATGCTCCGCTCTACGACACTACTGCTGCTCAGTATTACATGGACGTACGGAACGGTAAACGAACGCTAGAGTACCTACACCCTGACCTGGCTCCGATCCTAAAGGAGAGCAACGGCGTTTTTGTCTACCAGGAAGAGGTCATGAAGTTCCTTGTCAATATCGCCGGTTACTCGTGGGAAGAGTCAGATATTATTCGCTCTGCTATCGCCAAGAAAAAACACGAGGTTATTCTAGCCACCTTCGACAAGATCAGGTCTTCCTGCAGAGCTAGAGGTTGGACAGATCAAGCTATAGAGACCGTGTGCCAGCAGATTCAAGCGTTTTCAAGATACTCGTTCAACAAGAGTCACTCGTACGCTTATGCCGAGCTCGGCTACGTCACCATGTACTTGAAAAGACATCACTTTTATGAGTGGTGGACAGCTATTCTTAATCTGGCTGTTAACGACGCAGATAAGGATAAGTTACGCAAGTACGTGTCTCTCCTTGGGCCCATAGTTCGTCCGCCGTCACTTGCCAACCCCACTGACGAGTTCAGTATTCGCGAGATAGATGGCAAGAAGTATATCATAACTCCAATTACCGCTTTAAAGGGTTGCGGTCCTTCTGTAGTCAAAGAGCTGTGCAGCAAAGGTCCGTTCTCTTCGCTTGAAGATCTAGTGACTAGAGTTGATCACGCTAAGATCAATACGGGTGTTATTTCATCGCTCATCAAGGCTCGTGCCGCTGATGACCTGATGGAGGCTGATATGGCAGATCTAGCCAGCACTAAGTATCCTCAGATACGAAAGGCGTTCATCGACAAGTATGCCGCCTTAAGAGGTAGCAGGGTAAAGATCAAAGAAGATCTGCTTACGCTAGATCCGCTCAGTATTTTTTTGTATGAAAAAGAATACAATCAGTGTTTTAACAAGCATCTGTTGTCTGATTCTTCGGTCGAAGAGCTTATCGTCAGCAAGTTGCCTGCTATCATAAAGACAAACAAAGCTGCAGTGCCGTTCTTGATGAAGGATGTGCCGGTTATAGCGAATATCAAGGTTGCCGAAGGTTTAGTTAAGAACAAACACTCAAAAGAGGTTGGCATGATCTTGATGTACGAGTCTTCAACTTTTAAAACCGGTGTGTCTAAAACTGGTCGCAAGTGGAGCTGTGTCTCTATCGTGCTTTCTGATGGATACTCAACTATAGAGTGCACCAACTGGGACTTAAAGGCAGCTTTAAGATGGCCTAAAAACAGTATCGTTTACGTTAGAGGTATATTAAGCAGTGGATGGAGAACGTCCGTAAACATGAAACTGTCTGAGATAGAGCAAATTAGTTAAGGAGATTTATGTCTAAATTTGTGGTTGTACCTGAAGCCCCTAAGCCGTTGCGTGCCGGTGAATACGTTATCGAGCGCCCCAACTTTGTGGAAGAGATTCGCGAAAACATGAGCAAGGCACCTCGCGGCAACAAAACTGCTACCGGGTTTCTTCGCAGTATCGCTGGCGCTATCGGCGACAAATACGACAAGGAGCTCACCGCTTGGACAGTAAAGACTCACAATTACGAGGGACGTCACTACGCTAATGAATATGAGCTTAGTGCGATTGTTTGCGAGATGCTGAGAGCTTCTTATCCGTCCATATTCAAGAAATACGTCGACTTCAAGATCCGTAATCGCCCGATGAATGTCAAGGTTATCTACTATGTTGGCGATTGGACAGAGACAACCCCGTTTTTCGACAACGGAATCGACAGCATTGCTCTCAAGGACATTGAAGCGGAACTTGGCGCTAAGGCCAAGAAACCGCTGACCAAAAATGTCGAAGACGCTGACCAAAAATCTGCATCTGTATAATAACGTAGTATAATGATTTTATCCCCATAACGGGATTTGAATAACGCAGTAATGCAATAACCTCTGAAAGGAAAATCTATGGCAAACATCAAGATCAATCTAGACTCATTGAAAGCACGTCGTGAGTGGAAGCGGCACAAGGTCGTTGACGGGCACAACGTGTACAGAATTCTCCCGCCCTTCGGCGAATCATCTAACGGATACCCTTATCGCAAATGGCAGATCTGCTGGGGACTCAAAGACCCAGAAACAGGGCGTGTTCGTCCGTTCGCTTCTTCTTTAACTTCAGAAAAGCGCTGCCCTGTCACTGAGTTTGTTGCTGAGCTCAAGAAGAAATCTGAGTCATTGACTGCTCAACTTCAGGCAACTGGCGCGTCTTCTGAGACCATCAAAGATCGCATGAAAGCGCTCAACTCGCTTGTCTCCGATATGGCACCAAAGACCGTATACGTCTACAATGCTGCTAACAAGGCTGGCGAAGTAGGCTTGCTCGAGCTCAAGGCAACTGCGCACAAGAAGATGAAGGCACTCATGCACGAGTACGTCCAGATGTACAATCAAGATCCTACGTCCCTTAACTCGTCCGATGACGATTCTGGTGTATGGTTTGACATCACTCGCACAGGTCAGTTTCGCGATACAGAGTACGATGTGCTTAAGTGCCAAATTCGCACTAAAAACGCAGCAGGCAAGATCACGTTTGAAGACGATCGTTCTCCTCTGCCCGATAGCCTCGTTGAGAACTATGAGAGTCAAGCCTACGATCTTTCTGGCATCTATCAGCAAAAATCTTACGATGAGCTGAAAGAAGTGCTCGAAGCAAATATGGCAGACATCATAGCCGCTTGCCCTGACGCTGATCTCACCGGCGCTGCCGTAGCAGTGTCACCGGTCGCAAAACCGACAGCTTCTGCTTTGCCTAAAGGCAAATATACCGTAAACTTGAATCTCAGCGACGATGACGACGATATCGATGAGAGCAAGTTTGCGCCGCCGGTTTCCACTAAGAAGCCAGCAGCCGCTGCGCCAGCTATAGATGATGATTTCATGGCGCAAGCAGACGCTATTCTCAACGGGTAATAATCGATGAGCGATCTACCGGATAGAGTAGACGTCTCTCGACTAGCGCAATATGTCAACAAGATACAGGAGCTGTCCTCCATCACAAAGATGATGGCCCCTGTATACTTACAGGAATATATTGTTGGTCAAGACGTTGCCGCAGGTCTGCTAGCAAAAGCAGTACAAGCAGACGCTCGCGCAAAATCCAAACTAGAGTACGCCGAATCTATTGCGTATCTAGAGCGTGCCAAGGATTATCTCGAATCCAAGGGTATAAAGGACACGAGCGAGGCCAGAAAACAGTACGTCAACGTTGATCCTGACGTTGTCACTGCCAAAGATGAAAAGGCAAAAACCGAGGCACTTGTTACTTTGATGAAGAGCAAGTTGTCTCAACTAAGGCAAGCACACGATGATCTCAAAAAGATCACGTACGATAAGGGATTAGATACCCCTTACGAAGGCATGTAACAAGTTTGTTCCGACTTAGCTCAGAGGTAGAGCATCCGGCTGTTAACCGGCAGGTCCGTGGTTCGATCCCACGAGTCGGAGCCATTTTAACTAGCGCACAAAAATGCGCAATAATCAAAGGGAGAAAATATGGGAAAAACAACCACAAACACAGCTAATCGCACTAAAAAGAAATCTACTACTGAAGGCGCCGCAAATCGCTTGCCCGGTAAGTTCATCAAGGCGACTAAAGCGTCTGCGAGAGACAACGGCAAGTTTACCTTCAGTGCTTCTGAGATCTCTTCAGCCTTCGCGTATGGTGAGGTTGACTTCAGTGCAGTTTATAACGTCATGGGCTCTTATGAAGATAAGGTGATCATGACCATCAAAGGCGACACCAACAAGAAGTACGACGTAGTTCTGTCTCCGTCAAGAAACAGAAAGACCTTCTACGCCGAATGTCCTCGCGGCCTCAAAATGCCTTCGGTCGGTAAGCCTGCTTATTACGAGGTGGTTGGCCTTATTTTTTGTGTAAAAGGCGAGGTTACTTATGAGTAAATGGCTTAGTAAACTAACTGCAGAGTTTGGGGTTGTTGCTGATCAGTTGTCGGCACAGCTGCTTCCTCCTGTCGCAAGTCGCTCGCCCTCTCTCAATTGGGCTACCGGCATTGGCGGCTTTCAACCAGGCAAGATTTCTGTGCTTTATGGTCCAGAATCTTCTGGTAAGAGCTTGCTTGCCATGATGGCCGTTGCCGACGTCCAGAAGGCGGACAAAGAAGCATTGTTTGTGTGGTTCGACGCTGAGTTCTCTTTTAATCTCGAACTGTTTAAGAAGATCGGCGGAGATCCTAGCAGGCTTGTGGTTCGCAAGACCAACGATCCTCTAAAGATCTTCGACTATATCGGCTCCGAACTGTTGGAGATGTTGCAGGAAGGTGCTCCTATCAAGGGTATCGTGATCGACTCTATCAAGGCGATTCGTTATCCCAAGGAATCTAACATGAAGCAGACAACAGATCAGAAGATGGGTGGTACTGGTGCCTCTTATCTTCCTTCTGCCCTCAAGTTAATTATTCCGGTGATCGCAGAGTACAACCTGCTGACATTCTTCATCCAGCAAGTGACCATGGAGATCGATCCTATGAAGGCATTGCGTAATCCGTACGTCATCACTGAGGGTCGCGCTCTAAAGCACGCTGCTGACATCATGCTTGAGATCGTCAAGCTAGACACTAAGAGCGGCGTTCTTGAGTCTGGCGAGACGATCTCTGGCGGTGCTCAACAAACTGGGCATAAGGTTAGGATTAAGGTCAAGAAGAATCGCCTTGGTGCGCCCGCTCGTGTGGCACAGTTTACGTATCACTACGATCAGGGCATCATCAATACTGGCGAAGAGATTTTTGAGCTCGCCAAATCCTTGGGCATTATCTACCATCCGGTTAATCCCGCGACAGGTAAGGAGAACGTCCAGATGTGGCAGTTCGGGTCCTACGATCCTATCCGTGGCGAAGAAAACACTAAACAATTCGTGATAGCGTCTAAAAAGATTCAGGACGAGATCATGGCGGCTTGCTTTTCCCGCAAAGATAGTCCGGCTCAATTAGATGCTGATGGTCTGGTCGAGACCGGAGACGACCTTACTCTTGATCTTAGTTCGTTTACTAACGCAGTATAACGATGAAGAGGAAAGACATGGAGATGCAAAAACAACAACAGAATCCCATGGTAAAGGATCTCATAAAGTCTATAATGCAGCCCACTAACGATAAGTGCATTAGATGCGACGAGCCTTCTGATTACGGCGCTCACGGCCTCAACGGCGGCGAAGTGTACAGCATCTACTACTGTGAGAAGCATTATTTTTCTATGAAAAGAGGTTCTGCCTGAAGATACTGTTCTGTGGCGATCCGCATCTCAAGATTAACAGATTCGAGCTGGCCAATAAGTTTCTTGGCTGGCTCGACTCTGTTGTTGCCGAGCATAAACCAGATCTGTTTGTGAATCTTGGCGACACATTTGATACTCATTCAGTGGTGAGATCAGAGGTGATGACGGAGTTCATGCAGCACGTGAGAAGAGTTCTAGATCTCAAAGTTCCCTACATTTATGTTCTTGGCAACCACGATCAGTATAGGCCGGCAGACTCTAAATACCACGCTCTAAAGCACGTCAAGGACACGATTCCTAATTTCCACGTGATTGACGAGCTTACCGAGCTTCACGGAATCACCTTTGTTCCTTATATTCACGAGGCATCTAAATTTCCGACATCTACGTCTTCTGTGTGCGTTGCGCATCAGACCTTTGTAGGAGCTGACTACGGCGATATAATAACAAAAGATGGCGTGGATCCAGATTCTGTTTCGGCAGATATAATTATCAGCGGGCACATACACAAGAGACAGATTTTAGGCAAAGTTATATATCCCGGCTCTCCGTTCGCTCAAAGCGTGAGCGATGTTAACCAGATTAAGGGTCTGATGCTGTTTGACTCAGATACCTTTAAAACAACTTTTATCCAGACTCCTATGCCTAACTGGCGCGGACTCAAATACGAGCTCACACCTAGTTTTGATGTAGAACAGATGCACGCATCGCTTTTTACTGAGTTAAACAACACTGATCATTGGGTTTTAGATGTAACCGGCCCTAAGGCGGAGATAGAGCATTATTTTAGTTCAAGTAGATGGCAAGATCTTGCCGAAGGCAAAGATATAAAGCGTAGAACTAATTTTACAGACAAAGAAAAGAAGCAGATCCGGCTGGAAGCTAGATCCATGCAGTCCATTATATCAGACTATTTTGACAAGGTGTACTCAGGCACGCTTGATAAAAAAATACTAACCAAAACCGCTGTCGATTTGCTTAACGAACTTAATTAACAACAGTTCCCACTCTGGTATAATTGAGTCAGGGTGGAGAGGATTTCCGAGGAAAAAATGGCTGAAGAACAGATATCTAGCTACATAGATCAGCAACGCTGGCTTTTGAATAACGGCATAGTGTCTGATGGCATGAAGAATCAACTGTTCTTTTACGGCTCGTTAGTTCACAAGGAAGTCCAAGCAGTGGAGCTTGACATAGACGTGTCTGAGCGCGTAATGAAGTATCGCATATATGTTAGCGACTCTTTGTTAAGCAAGATGGACAAGTATAAGAGACTCTCTACCTCCACGAGCCTGTTTGGGATGTGGAGATTTCAGAGACTCCTCAAGAGTGAGGGTAGCCTGGATTTCCAAAGCATGCTCGCGAAATTTGTCCTCGATTTTTGTGGCCCTAAGTGGTTCACTAAAGTTGAGGTTCTCAGCTTTGACAAGTATGTTGAAGTTGCGGGGGCTGAAAGTGGAGACGAGGGAGACAGTCTGCAGTCTAATAAATTGCCTGACTGACAACGAGGATTTAAGACAGGAACTCTGGGTTCATTATCTCAGCGGTAACCCCGTAGACTCTTTTTCTGAGCACCTAGAAAAGCTAAAATCAGAGCAAGAAGATCACGCATATATAAGCTCTACTGTGTGGCAGCTACTTAAAGGGCAATACGCAGAAGAGTTCTCTGTTGTTGTTGAGGCCTTATCTGACTACGAGCGCTCTGTGATGTTCCTGGCAATACTGGGGTTCTCTGTGCCCACTATATCGGAGCGTAAGGGTATAAGCCAAGTAAGAATTAGACAAACTTTGACCAGCATAAGGTATAATGACGTTTGGTGCAAAATATATGGCGTTAAAGACCAAACTAACAGAAGAAGAAAAGTACAGCCTGTCAGAGGCTGAGATTAAAGTAGCAACTAAATATCTGCGAAAGTTTAAGACGGCTGGAGCTCTTAAGGAAGTTGAGGCGGCTAAGTTATTTGAGCTGTTTCTTCTTGGTGACTCGCTGTCGAAGATCGCTCAGCAGTATCCTCAATACCCTCTTGGGCAGATATGCTTGACGGCAGCGCTGCGCGGTTGGGCCAAAGATAGAGACCGTATGATGCACACCCTGCAAGACAGGGTTAGAGCTAAGGTGGTTAAGTCTGTCCTTGAGCAGGTTGATTTTTTGACGTCTATGCTGGCCGTGAGCAATGCTGAACATCTTGAGTCGATGGTGCGGTACGCTCAAGACCCGCTCAATAATCCCGCGCCCAAACTGCGAATCATGAACATCAAAGAGTACAAGGACGTCGCCGAGACTCTTTACAAGATTGTGGCTGGCGCAACAGGTAACGGGTCTAAGAAAGACTCTTCTCCGATGTTTAATGCCCTCACGCCTATGCCAACTAAGAGCGTGGTAGAAAAGATAGCAGACGAGATACCGTCCATCGCTGACTTCACAGATCAGGAAGTCGCTGGGGCTGAGTGATGGCTCAGCAACCTAAGAAACTAACAATCGAGCAGGAACGCAAGATGTTCCTAACCCCGTGCAAAAACCGTAATGAGGTTAAGGCATGGATCAAGCGGTATCTTGGGCTTGAACTTCCGGATGTTACTGTTTCTAGGTTTGCAGACACTAACCCTCTAGACGTCGTCTACGAGGTTTACGAGATATGTGTACTTCGTAAGAATCCCAACAAGATAAAAGAGCTTCTGTACGTTGCTGGTCGAGGTAGCGGAAAAACACTGGGTATGGCTATCGCTGAGCTTATGGTGCTTCTTCATGACAAGCGCGATGTAGTGCATGTCGGCGCCATACAGAATCAAGCGGATCGCTGTTACGCCTATCAGAAGAACTTCTTGTACAGTTCGCGCCTCAAGCACATCGTGTCTCCTGCTGATCTTCCAGAGGAGCAAAGAATTCTAGAAAAGGCAAACATGTCTCACTCGGTGTTCAACATCGGATCAGACAAGGCCTCAATCGAAGTTCTTCCTTGTACTCTAAAAGCGGTTAACGGCCCTCACGTTCCGCTTGTAGTCGTGGATGAGATCGATACTGTCTCCGGTGAAGGTCTTAAGGCCTTCAAGGATATTGCGGGCATGCTTGACTCTAAGGGCGGCAAACCGCAGCTTAGGGTCGGTATCTCCACTAGAAAATCTCGATATGGCTTGATGAACAAGCAGATCGAGAGCATGGAGGCGTCCGCGGATAAGTCTCGCGTTGTGCGCCGTTGGACCGCCTTCGAGTTCTCTGAGCGTTGCCCCGACTCAAGATCTGGCACTAAACCCATAGAGCTGTGGGTGAATCAGGAGCGCATGGAGGTTCTCCAGGAAGAGGATTTCCTTAAGAAAGACAAGGGCAAACAGAAAGAGTATATCAAGCATGATGCTCTAGATGGGTGCGCTCACTGTCCGCTGTTCGCTATCTGTTTAACTGATGCCAAAAAACAAACATCTAGTTCTCCTATGCTAAAGTCTCTGGAGGACATAGTGCAGAAGGTGATGTCTGAAGGCGCAGACTGGGCATTGGCTCAGCTGATGAATCTTAAGCCTTCTGTGGAAGGAATTATCTATCGCGAGTTTGACGAGAAAACACATGTCAAGGACTGGAATCAAATGTGGCTCATCCTTACAGGTAAGGAGTATCCTGGTGAGTGTACTCACGACATGTTTGTTCGCAAGTGCCATGAGCTTCAAATTCCTTGCTATGCCGGTATTGACTGGGGGTTTAGCGCGCCCAATACCGTGGTTTACTTTTTCGTAGATAAGCGCGACAACATATACATAGTCAGATGCGACGGCATGACCTACATCAGCGAACCTACCTGGATTCATTACCTGAAAACCAAGTACAACGCAATATATCGCTGTCAACTTTACGTCCCTGATGCTGCCAACCAGGGTGCCATACTGGAGATGCAAAAAGCCGGTCTTCCAGTGGCCAATCAGGCTGACAAGGGGCAGATAAATACCGGCGTTCAGACTATTAAGAAGTTTCTAAGATTTCCTGGCAACAACATGCCGAAGATGTTCTTCGCTAAAGAGACCACTCAGCATATAGTCAACGAATTTGGTCTATATCACTATAAGGTTGATGCTGCCGGCTTAACTACAGACACACCGGACACAGAGTACGATCACTGGCTAGATGCGCTTAGATATGCGGTTACCTTGCTTTTCGGCAAACAGGCTATAGTTTTAGGGGAAGCGTTGGATTTTGATACTTCTTTTAAGCTACAAGATACGATGGGCAACTATAATAGAGCGCCAGATGCGATAGAATTTGCAGCTTCTAGGGGTTTAAGGTTTAATAGTAACGAGGAAGATAGGTCAAAATTAGGTAAGATAGGTACGTCTAGAGAACTAGAAGAGAATCTGGGGGAAGAAGGCGCTTCCGGCGGCGGTATGCTCTGGACCTTTGACTGAAATTTCAATTTGGGGCATAAGTGCCCTATAAGGTAGAATATAAGCATGGCTTGGTACGACGATTGGCTCAAAAACAGAATAAAAACCAACATCGATGATCTTCTAAAGGCCGACGGCGTATCCACTCCAGCCCCTGGAATAGTGGCAAACGGCGATAAGGTGCCAGATGTACCAGAAGATGGGCATGAAGCCGAGAAGTTGATAGGCCGAAAGGCTGTAATAGACGATCCCTATTTTGATAATCTTGGACAGCAAGTCAATTATAAGCACAAGATGTCTCGTCTGTCGAACAGAACCCTTAAAGAGGTATCTCTGCGCGATTGGCTCGTGTCGTCTATTATTCAAGCTCGCGTAGATACATTGGTTAAGTTTTCTAGACCGCAGCATCGTAAGTTTGAAGAAGGTTTCAGGATAATAAAGAAAAATGACAAAGATCCGTACACCGAAGATGATCTTAGAGAGATATCTGAGTTGGAAGATTTTATCTACCATTGCGGACGTAGAGAGGGAACGCCTCACTCTGATCGCATGCTGTTTGGCGAGTTCCTTAAACTGGTAGCACGCGATTCTCTCACCTTTGGTCACGTGGCTGTAGAAAAAATTAAGACCAGAGCGGGCGGACTGCACAGATTTCGTCCTTTGCCTGCAGAATCTGTTTATCTCATAAACAAGAAGCTATCTAAAGAACAACTTAATCAGGAAGTCCTTTCGCAACGTCAAGGCTTCAAGCCAGGGAATAACGATCCTTCTAAAGATTATCAGATTAACCAAGTGCCTATTGAGTACTACAAGTATGTTCAGGTCTCTTACGACAATAGGCCGCTTGCTAATTTTGGCGATGAAGATCTTATTTTTAAACTATTAAATCCCCAGAACTTTGCTGATTCAAACGGTTATTGCTATTCGCCTGTAGAGATGGCAGTGATCAACATTACTAACCATCTCAATGTAGAGAACTACAATGCGAATTTTTTTACTCATGGTTATGCTTCTCGCGGCATTCTCCATCTCAAAGGTACTGTAACTCAAGCGCAGTTGATGAACTTCCGCAGGCAATTTTACAACACTATCAGCGGTCAACAGCACGCATGGAGAACTCCGATAGTGGCTGGACTTGAAGAGGTTCAGTGGGTACCGATGTCCGCTAGCGCTAAAGAGATGGAGTACATAAACTTCAATAACCATCTCATGCGTATCATCTGCGCTCAGTTTCAGATTGACCCGATGGAGCTCGGTCTCGATTATCTTATATCTGGTACCGGTCGTGCTCCGATGCAGCAGGCCAGTAACGAATATAAGATTAACTTCTCTCGCGAGCGCGGTTTGCATCCGCTCATGTTGTTCGTCGAAGACATGATGAACAGCGACTTGCTTCCTTCGATAGATATAGAAATTTCTAAAAAATATAAGTTCGTGTTCACCGGATATACTGACGCGACTCCGCAAACTGAGATTGCTCAGATGCAAGCAGAGATGACCGTCTGGAAATCCATGAACGATCTTTTAGTGCAAGCTCAAAAAGACGCCATTGACTCTCCTGCGGCTAATTTGCCAATGAATCAGGCATTCTGGGCGTTGGTAGAGAAGAACTATACTCGCGGCGAGATAAGAGAATACTTCTTCAAGGATAAGGGTGCGTCTAAGCGCAAAGAACTGCAATATATCCCAGGTGATCCTGCGTTCATGGGTTGGCAGCAACTCATCCTTAGCATGGAACAAGCTAAAGAACAAAAGTCACAGATGAAAGAGCAGCAAGAGCAACAGCAGCAGATGATGCAAGCTCAAGCCGAAGCTCAGCAGCAGCAAGCTGAAATGGAAAATAGGCATAAAGAAGCTGAGCACGATAGAGAAGAAGAAAAGCACGAGATGGAGATGAAGCAGATGCACGCTGAGGCAGCAGGAAATGCTGTTAGAGCCGGAGGCACAGGTCATAATCCTCTTACGGAAGCTGCTAAACAGTTCGGGGCTTCTAAGGCGCCAGTTATTGCCGGAACTCCGGTTAAAAATCCATTAAACTATATACCTGATTGACAAAGCTGTACTACAACAACAAAAGTCAAGCGCTTTATTCTAGAGAGCAGTTTAGAGCTTTTGTCAAGTTGTGCGTCTTACTCCATAGACTCGAGCTAATATCCTACAAAACTGCTAAGGAATTTGTTTCTTGTTTTCAGATATTTTTTGTATAATGAATTCATGATCAAATTCCAAAAGGAGTGCTCATGGCTTTAGTCTGTATCGGCGGCCTTGATCGCACCGGCAAAACATCAGTGGCAGAGCTGTATCGCTCAAAGGGGTTTACGGTTGTTCATCTGTCGGCCCCAGATAAGAAATACTTCGATCCGTCGTACCGCGGTCCGTCTTATTTCGAAGATTACATCGACATGTTGATGTCCTTCGGTTCTAAGGACGTAGTAATGGACAGATTCTGGGATGGAGAACTCATTTGGCCCCAGGTTTATGGAAGAACTCCTATGCTATCAGAGCAAGAGATCGATCAGATCAGAGAGATAGAAATGGGCATGGGCGCTTCATACATTCTGATGCACGACCCTGATTACGAGAATCACTGGAAAAGATGTGTAGAGAATAACGAACCATTGACCAAACCTCAGTTCGTTAAGGCCAGAAGTCTTTATTACTCTATTGCTGAAAAATATAATTTCACCAAGGCAACTATCAGAAATTTCTTTCCGAACATGGAAGACGATAAAACCAAAAATGAGGCAGAAAAATCTATGTCGCATGAGTTAGTGGCTGCTAATCCAGTCAATCACGTTCCAGTTGAGCTCCAGAAGTTAGAGTTGGCTAACGCCATAAACGATGTTTTGTCAAAGCGCGTAATAAAAGCTAAGGGAGATATTTACGACTCTCTGGAATCTGATGTGCGCGATTTTTTGCTGGGTAAGTTGGGTAACATATTCGGTGAAGACAAAGGTTCGTCTTTTACAAAAGACGAAGTAAAGATGCTTAAACTTTTATGCAAAAGATTTGAAGTAAAGGAGAACAAGAAATGAACGGATTTAGGCAGCAACCACAGGAATCTAAGAAAGAAAAGATCAAGAGCCTCGAAATAGAGGTTCAAAACGCGCAGGCCGCTACTCGAGTAGCTCAAGTTCTTGTGCGTCAACTTATTGACACTACCGCCAAGAACACAGATCAGATCAGGAATCTTGTTCAGATAGTTAACGAGCTTCAGTATAAGGTGCTTGCTTTTCAGCGCCTACTGAACATTGATCTTAAGGATGCTGCTTCTATCGCAGACGAGCTTAGGGTCAAGGATTTTAACGAGGCGTCTGACAATGAGGACAAGCAGAAGAACTACGATCTTGCTAGCACAGTAGAGCAGGATAGCATTGTTATAATCACTTCCACAACCCCTAACGCAGAAAAAGACGCAGGTATTTTTCGCTCTAAGTTTAAGCTGGCAGACTGCGGGCTTCCTTCGCTTATCGATGCTCTTACGGGAAAAGCAGTTGGCGATATAGTTGAGGTTGAGCTTAACGGCGTAATGCATCAAGTTGTACTGCTGGGTATCAGAAAGCCAGTTGAAGTTAAGGAGCAAGACGCTAGTCCTGTGCTTCAGTAAGTGTCCTTGAGGGACGAAATGGGGATCACTATGAGACTGTTCTTAAAAATAGGAATCTTGGTATCATAGTAATCATGAGGGGGAGAGTGTGCGCAGTGTTGAATTTTCTGTCTTCGATACTTGCGCACACTCTTCCCGCCAAGGACGGGCATGAGTACTGATGACGACACAAAACAGCTGCCCTTAATACCCATGGACGCAAGATGTCCACGCGGTCTTACCCATCTGCCGGACTCGTTTTGCCCTTTGGCCGTTATGCGTTTAAAAGCAATAAGAAACGCGGGTAGAGAATTATCAGAAGAAGAAGAAAACAGCTTAAACGGTTGCCCTTGGGCTGTTAACCATCAACTTGCCCACTACTGTTTTTTCAGCTACATGCATGAGTACGCTGGCGATAAGCCGCCCTCTGACATCGAGATAGCTTCGTTGAACTGCATATCTGTAGATACCGTTAAGAAGATAGAAAAAAGCGCAATAGCCAAAATGAAGGCATCTAAAGATTTTACTGAGATGCGCGAGGCTTACAAAGACGAAGCGATTGTGCCTGACTCAAATATAGACGATTATTCCGTCATAAAGTAATCAAGGATCGTACGCGTGTCCTTCGTGGATCCTAGTTTTAATTTCTTTAGGAAAACTGCTGTATTCCTCGTCTGTCAATTTAGAGCCTGCCGGTTTTTTATTAAAAGTACCGTGAGTTTCATGGAGAAGATCTTTATGTTCTCTCGGTAAAGACATGTATCGTTCGTGCGAGACCGAAGATCCTTTAGGCGGCATTTCAAGATAATTTTTAGGTGCGTGGTTTGTTTCGTCGGTTTCTATTTTTACCTTAGACTCAGGCGCTTTTGGCTCAGCAACGTAAGATGGAATTTGAGCGGGTGCTTGTATTTGCTGCGGTTCAGAGTGAAAGGTCGTATACTTTTGGCCTTCTGGCGTAACATGCTCTTTCACGTAGCTTTGTGCGTCGTACGCCGATTCACCTAATTTTGCTGCACGAATCTGTGCGGCGCGCTTAGCATTTTCTGCTGCCATATCACTGACATTACCTAGGTTGTAATTTTCCGCGAGTCTTTGCGCTCTTCTGTCTATGCTGCTGGGTATATCTTGTTTAACCTGTTTGGTTTCTTGCGCAATGTTTCTTATTCTATTAGGGTCACCTTTAATTCTAGTTATAACCTTAGGATTAGAAGTAGAAACTTTAACTTCTTGCGGTGATAGCTGTCTCATTATGTCTGGCAACGCCATGTCTATAGCTGCCTCTCCAAGGCCGTAACCAGCTAGAATTTTTCTGGCCTCATCTTCCCTTTCCTGAGACACAGTTCTCATGTCCGGTCTTGCTGACACGCTCGCTTCTTTACCGCCAAATCCTCTGCGCCCTTTCAGATCCATCAGGCGCATTATGTTTGCGTCTCGGTCTTTACTGTAGCCTCTCATCTCATCGATGGTTCTTTTTGCTTCTTCGTGCATGTGTTTAGGCGGCAAGCCGAATTTAATCCTCATCAGCGCATCATTGTGCTCTTTCATGCCTTCAGGCCTTACGACCATCCTTCCGTCTTGATCTTGCACAACGTGTCTCTGGGCTATATCTCTGTTCATCTCAGCCCATTTTTGTTTCTCTTCTTCGTTGGCCGCCTTTCCTTCGTGAATTCTTTTGGCCTCGCCGTATCTTTTATTTCTTTGCTCTGCGGCGTCAAGCAGCTCTTGCCGCACTTTTCTCTCGTCTATCTCAGGGCCTCGCTCTGCTTTTTCTTTGGCTGACTGTTGAGCCTTAAGCTCTGAGTTTTTGCGCCTGATTTCTTCTCTCTGCTCTGGTGTGTATCTTTCGGATATACGATTAAGGTAATTTTGAATGGCAGAATCGTCAAACTTCGAAGGATCTATCTCGCTGTAATTTTTGCCAGCCTTTTCCAGCAGTTGCCATTGCCCGTTTTTAAGTGCCTTAAGGAGTTCGTTAGCCATAACAAAGATTCTATCATGAGGTTTTGGCTTAATGTTTGTTTGTGGTAAAGTATAGAGTAGTATTATGGCCAAAAAACCTTTAGAAGTGGATATGTGTGCAGGAAGTCAGCTCAGAGATACGCAGGGAGAGATGCTCTCTGTAGAGGGTGCCGACATATCTGAGCTGTTGGCAGGCAACGGAAGACTCAACGATAATCACGGAAAAGGTTTCTACAATAGTATTGGCAAAATCACGGGCGCCAAGAAGATATTTAAGGCAGAAGATTGCGAAGATGATCGCCAAAAATATTACTGGGAAAAGATAAAAGCCCCTTACATCTACGTTAAGGGGATTCTTTATGACGACGAAGAGCACCCTAACGCTAAGGCCGCAGCTGCTATTTTAAGGAACATACATAAGACCGATTGTCCGCTAAAGATTAAGGCCTCTGTAGAAGGCGGCGTGCTTTCTAGAGGCGTAAAAGACTCTTCACTTCTTGCTAGAACCAAGATTCATTCCGTGGCTCTTACGTTTACTCCTGCCAACAATGCTACTCTTGTTGAGCCCACCAATCTAGATAAGTCTAATTTTGACGAGAAGGCAGATATGGTGCTTATAAAGTCTGTTATGCACCTTGCGGAGAAAAATGTTCCGTCTTTTCGACATGTTACGCGAGATGCGTCTGCCACCAAGATAACTAATAATTTAGCTAAAATGACTGAACTTCTCGCTAAGGCTGGAGTAAATGTTGATAATATAAAGTTGCCGTCTAAGGCGTCTATAATCGAAAAGGCACTAGAAAACAAGATAAAAACAAATATAGCTAAGATAAAATCTAGCTTAAAAGATGCACAAAAGCCGCTCAGTAAGGCTCTAATGGCCGGTTATGGTGGAGCTGCAGCGCCGGGCGCTAGAGTTGGCGGAAGTGTCGTACAATCTGAGTCTCTAGACTTCAGCCCGCCTATGAAATACATAGTGTGCGATGATTGCGGAAAATCGCAGGTTTACGCCAAGCATCAGGTGAAATGTCGCCACTGCAATAAGAGCTTTAGCCTAGAAAAGCTGTTTCGCACCTTAAAGCGCCCCTAAATTACTGTTAAGTTTAACCAGAAGTGCCTGATATACTGGTACAGTACTAAAAATGAGTTTAGTAAAACTCTTTTAATAAAGCAAGGAGATTATAAAATGGCATATACCGATGTTCCAAGTGCAAAGAACCAAATTCTCGATAAGATCGCGCGTGACGCAGGTTACGTTGGTCTTACCGTATCCAGCCGCTCGTTGCAGGCTAACGGCGCTAACGCTGTCGTTATCAGCAACAGCTCTAACAATATCACCATAAGTTACAGACTTACTGCAAACGATGGTTCCCCTGAAATTCAGGCTCCCATGGGCGGTATCGATGCTTCTGCATCTCCGTTCCTCGGCGCAGGGCTTCTTGCTCCAGGGATGTTGACCATGACTTCTGCTATCGCTACCGCGGGCACTATTGCTGACGTTATCGACGGCGCAATTGCGGCTCAAGTTCTTCAGCTTATCTCTGGTTACGCTAACGATATTAGACTGTCTAACAGCACCGGCACTTTTGTTGCAGTTCTTCGCGGAACCGTTGGCCTGGTAAACATGGGGCAATAATATCGATCAACAGAAAATCTAGGAGATTTTATGAACGAAGAACTAACTAAAAGTCTCACTCAGCTGATTGATGAGACTCTTCAAGAGCTCGAAGAGCTCAAAAAGTCTCGTTTTGAAGCTCAGGAGATCAAACTCCAAGGCAAAGATGACGGCATTGACGGTCACGAAGCCAATGGCGACATCGAAAAAGACGAAGACGAAAAAGACGAAGACGAAAAAGACGAAGACCACGACGAAGATCATGAAGAAGAGGCAATGAAGGGCGAAAACGAAAAAGCTCTTAAGGCTGAAGACGAAGATCACGAAGAAGACGAAGAACAGGAAGAAGAAGAGGCTGAAAAAGCTGATGAAGATCCTGCTGACGCGCCTGAAGTTGGTCGTAAACTCAAGGGAATTCTTGGAAACAAGAAGATGTCCAAATATGAGCATGCTCATAAGGCTGAAAAAGAGCCTCATAAAGAAGACCCTGAGCATGAGAAAAAAGAGAAGAAACTTGCTCGCAAGTTGCTCGATATGCACAAGAAAGAAGGCCACAAGTCTCCTGAGCAGGTCGAGAAGGACATGGAGCATCTTGAGATGAAGGGCATGAAGAAATCTATCATGGCTGAATCATCCGAGCTCATGAAAGGTCTTATCGACGAGAGAGTTAAACCTCTCGAAGATAAGCTCTCTGTTATTCTCACTCTTGTCAACCAGATCGCTGAACAGCCGGTGAGTCCGCGCGGTGTAACCGCTCGCACTGCTCCTCTGCTCAAGTCTGTTGATGAGGGGGAATATGAGACTCTTACTAAGTCTCAGGTTGCTTCTAAGTTGTTTGAGCTTAAGAAATCTGGATCCCCTGTTGACAGCTTGGATGTTGCCAAGGCTGAGATGGGACAAGATCTTGGTGTAATCGTCAAGAAATATAAACTGTCATAATTCAAAGGAGAAAACAAGATGAATGACGCGTTGAATAGTATATTGGGAGGCCTTGAGCAAGGCATCGTGTCCGCACAGGACGTTGATGCGTTGAACAAAGCCATTTCGGCTGGCTACGGCGGAGCTGGCAAACCTACAGACCTCACTTATGGTGGTGTTCTGCAAGCTGAATCTCTCGAGGCTACCCTTAAGAGTGTTACCTTCGATATGAAGAACCTCAAGATGTGGCCAGCGATTTCTGTTGATAAGGCGTATAACCTTTTCGAACAGTACAATCGTTTGATCGGGTACGGCTCTGACAGTGCTCCGTACATCGGCGAAGGCGGCGCTCCTCAAGAGGAAGATTCGACCTACGTACGTGACGGGCAGAAGATCGTGTTCTTCGGAACTCGTCGTCGAGTGTCTCACCAGATGACTCTGGTGCGCACTACTGTCGGTGACATCGTTGCTCAGCAAGCAAAAGAAGGAACTATGCACCTTCTTAAGAACGTTGAGCGCGAGATGTACTGGGGACATTCTAACTTCATGAATCAGTCTACTGGTGCTATCACTGGAAACGACGGAGATCTTCCTTCTAACTCTATCGCTATGAGCGGATTGCTTAAGCAACTCGTTAAAGGCGATCTGGATGTTCTCATGCAGTCTGGTGACTTCCAAGGCTTCGGAGCTAACGTTTCTATCGTTCAGGACATGGCTGGTGCAGTTCTTGCTCAGGACGATATCGAAGCCGGCGCCGTTGTCGCTCTTCAGAACTTCGGTTCTCCGAACGAACTTCACATCGAACCAGCTTGTCTGTCTTCGTTCGTGAAGCAGTTCTACCCGCAGTTCCGTTCTGCTCCTGGTCTCTCTAACCAGACCGTCGGTTACGATGTGTCTAAGGTTACGACCACTGCAGGAACCATCGATTTCAAGCCGAACCTCTTCTTGCGTCCGCGCTTGAATGCCCGTGCGTCTGCTGTTAACGCCGCTTGTCCTGCTGCAACCTTCACTGTGTCTGCTGCTGGTTCAGGTTCTGGCTCTTCTTACGCAGCTGGTAACTACCAGGTGAAAGTTACTGCCGTGAACGATGCAGGTGAATCTGCCCCGGTTTCGGCTGTTGCTTCTGGTGTAACCCTTGGTCAGAACATTGTTGTGACTCTCGGTTCTATCCCTGCTGGCGTTAAGTACTTCCGCTTGTATCTCTCTGCTCCAGGCGGTGCTGCTGGAACTGAAGCATTCGCGGGTAACTGGGCGAACGCTGGTGCAGGTAACTACACCTCTTCTGGAAGCAAGTACGCAGGTCTCGGCGAAGCATATCTCCTCGATATGTCTGCTGAGTGCCTGAAGTTCAAGCAACTTGCTCCTCTCAGCAAGATCAACTTCGCTATCGTGACCACCGCGCTTGAATTCGCGATCGTGCTGTACGGAGCTCTCTTCGTATACACCCCGCGCTTCAATTTCGTGTTCAAGAACCTTGGCAAGTAATACTCGCTAGGTTAATAAAGATTGGGGCTAGATACTATGTGTCTAGCCCCCTTTTTTTTATGACTTAAAAACAAAAGGAGATTTATGTCTAACAACGTTGACTGGTCTGGATGGATTCTTGAGAAAAATGCCGCTCATGCACAAGAAGAGCTTAAAAAGGGTGACTGGTGCAAGAAAGAAGAGCAGATAGAGAAAAAAGAAGAGCACAAGAAGGACATGTGCCCTAAGTGCAAGAAAGAGCCTTGCAAGTGTTTGAAAAAGGCAAAAGACATGTCTGGCGACGAGATCGACAACGACATGATGATGTCTGAGCTTGAATCGCTTGTTCATCATGTCGAAGAGATTCGCGAGCACATGGGAAAAGGTCTTGCCCCTGATTGGGTTAAGGCTAAGATCTCTCGTGCGGCGAGCATAATGTCTGATATTGCGCACTATATTCAGGGACTCAAAGAGCGCAAATAGCTCTTAATAAACTTTTTTATCTTAATAAAGAGGCCGGGAGCGATGTTCCCGGCCTTTATATTTAGTATAATCCTCTCATGGGGAACATCGCTGGGGTGCGACGAGGGGAACATGGCGAATAAAAACGCTAAGACCGCTGACAAGAGAAGGGAAATAGTTCGTAAGTTTGCCAACTTAAATAAGAAACTTCTTCGGCGTCCTACCGAGCAGGAGATGCTGGACGCTGGTTATGCTAGAAGTATGATCAGGCACTACTTTCCTACAGTAGGAAGACTTGAGGCTGAGGCCAGAGACCAGTATCCCGATTGCTTTTTCGATGTTGGTATATCTGAAATAATAAACCAAGATGTTGTTAGCGTCCTCAGAGATAAGATTAAAGCGCATAAGCGCTTCGTTATAACATCGGCAGTTACAGGCTGCCAGGTCGATCAAAAATTCTATAAAAGCATAAAAACTTATTGTGCCGCCAATGACGCCATTTTACTGGTGCTCATCGCTTCAGATCCCGCACAAACAAAGACGAACAAAAAAGGAGATCACGGGACTGTGGACTCGACTCTTGTAGACGAGTGCATAGTCTTTGAAGACACCGATCTCAATTCAAACCTGTTCCTAAGTACCATCAAGTTGAGCGCTAAGCACATCGATCCCACCACCGGGCTAGACCGCATCGGCCAACGTGACGGCAGCTTTATATTTGCTTCCCCTAAGCAGCGCTTGCAGATGGTAGCAACCTCAAATATAAAGCTGCCTCATGCCTTAATGACAACAGGCGCGATAACGCTGCCGAACTACAAGACTGACTCCTATATGAGCGAACGTACGGCTTATATCGCCGATCACGACCACGTTATGGGCGCCATAATAGTTGAGATACAGGACGATTCTGTCTATCATTACAGACAAGTACAAGCATCAAGGAAAGATGGATCGTTTCATGATCTAGGGCGCAAATACGGACCTCAGGGCGTGTCAGAGGATCTTCCCGTTGCGTTGGTATTGGGGGATTGGCATTCGGGAGAGACAGATCCCGTTGTCGTTAAGTGCACTGAAGAGATGATCTCTGAACTGAAACCTCGTACTCTTGTGCTGCATGATGCCTTTAACGGGCTGTCTATAAACCACCACGAGGATCATAATCTGGTGGCGCAGGCTATAAGATACAAAAACTCTCAACTTCTCCTGAAAGATGAGATACAGAAGTTCGCAGAAGATCTAGAGTGGCTATCTAGCAAGGTTAAAGAGCTGGTTATAGTTAAATCGAACCATGACGAGTTTTTGAGCAAACATTATCTTGCTGAAGCCAAATACGTCAAGGATCCGCACAATCACTACTATTGTCTAGAACTAGCTAAGGCCATGATAGAGGGACATGATCCGCTCAGATATGCTGTTTTTAAGATTAACTCCAAGCTGCATAACGTTCTGTGGTTGCAGCGAGATCAAGACTTTAAGATAGCTGGAATACAGTTGGGGTCCCACGGTGATAAAGGCCCTAACGGTAGCAGAGGCTCGCTGAGAAATGTAGAGAAGGCTTTTGGCGACTCTATAACAGGACATTCTCATACCCCTGGTATACTGCGAGGCGCTTGGTCTGTAGGCACGTCTAGCTTTCTCAAGTTAGGTTATAATCAAGGCCCTAGTTCTTGGGTACAAGCGCACTGTCTGGTTTACGCTAACGGGGATCGCCAAATACTCAGTATAATCAACGGTCGCTGGCGTCTCTAGCAGCAACTGTTTTGTCCGTTAAGCCTTCTTCTAGTGGTATAATGTTTTAGAAAGTCTAGCCACTAGGAGAATCGATGAAGACGTCAAACTTATCAAACAATGCAATAAGGCAGTCTGAAGTAGGCCATGCCTGGGTAGAAAGACTCACTAACGCTACTGGTACGCTCTATGTGCCCAAGTTAACTACCTTCAGGGTTAGAAGCGTTACTGCAGGAACTACAGTCACTATAGACGGTGTTCTCGCTATGACTATGGCAGCGGGCGAGATCGCAGTATTCAATGTTGGTCTTGGCGACGCAAACTACGTTCCCTCTGCTCCCAACATGAGCAAGAGTTTGGTGGAGATCAAGGTACAAGTTAACAACGCGTTCCTTCAGATCGCAGCAGACAGTGACATAAGGTACTACGCTAACATAGTTGCGGGGCCGTAACATGAGCATGAAGAGCTTCAGAAAATTGCTCGTAAAGAAAACGGCAGAAGGCTCTGATCTTCGTAAACTTGTCAAGGGGATTTTTGACGAGGTTCTTGAGCATTATGTTGTAGAGCGCTTAGAAAAATATGAGCCGCATGGCAATGCGGTTGATAGCGCGGTAACTCCCGCTGTTTCTCATTTTAAGGCTCAGCACCTTAACGACAACACGGTTGACACTATCAGGCATGCGATGGCGCATCATGTCTCTGAGTACAAGGCAGCAAGACAAGCAATGCATGATCCCGAGCAGGCTCAACATAAAACTGCGCTGCGAGATATAGCGGATAAACATCTTTCGGTTATGGTGCCGATGATGCATCTCGTGATGAAGGCTAGTAACAAAGACGGACCTCTTTGGACTAAACACGCCTCTATTCGTCCGTGGGAGATGAACGTCACTTCGCCAGAAACAAGAGGCGAAAGAGATGACAAGTCTCCAAATAAGCCGCACAGAGGAACTAAAGGTTGGCGTATACGCGCTAATCCAAAATCTTCTAGCCCTTATACTCCGAAGGATTACAGGTTTTTAGAACAGCCTGCGCATCCCGCTCATCATAAGTTTTCAAAAGATCCCCAGTTGCAGGGCCACGAAAACCACGCGTATCCGTGGGAAGAGATACAGATCGGTCATAAAAGCGCCGTAGATCAAAATAAGGCGCATCTTCCGATAGATAATAGGAAATTAAGTGTTGACGCTAATGGTGCTCCTAAGTATGTACCGCATATTTTTGATTCGCACCCTGTTATGGAAGACATAATTCCGGATGCTGCTTCTCATTCTTATGGCGAACATTCTCCTAAGGCTATCGATATAAGACAGCGAATGGACGACTGGCATTCCAGCCCGGAGTTTTTCGATTTTCTAGATCATCCAGAGGTTTCGCCTAAAATTGCGCGTGATGAAAATGGACATCATGTTGGTGGTCACATTAAGCCTGAGCATGTTCACAGTGGTTTGCCTACCGCTGAAGCACCAGCACACAACGTTAATGCAAGAATTGTTTCTGAACAGAGATATAGTCCAATAGATTACTCTAAGAGTGGAGCCAATATGCCCGCTGGATCTAAGCCGCCTAAAAAGGATATTAAAAAAGACCCGCTTATCATGAGGACTCTTGCGCCGTTGCAGGAACAACAACGACAGTATGTTCAAGAAAAACTAAAAGATCCTAAAATACAGCGCCAGATAGATCTGGCGCTCGGTCGCCAAAAACCTGCTGCTGCACCTGTACAGGCTGCGCCTGCATCAAAACCTGCTGCTGTAGAAAAACCGTCTGTGCCTCAAGCAGAAGAGTATGATCTCTCAAAGATGCCTGAAGGGGCAATGATAGAGCCAGATACGTATCATGCCTTGCCAGACAGCGTTAAGTCTATGCTCCATGAATCACATGGCTCTAAGCCTAAACCTAAATCAGAGCCAGATTTTTCAAAGCCGCCAAAAGGCTCAAACTATTCTCAGAAAAATTGGGATGAATTGCCGCCTAAAATTAAGGAAATTATTTATAGGTCGCATGGTGGAGGTTGACTCATGCCAGGATTTGTTAAAACTCCAAAAGATGAAGCTCGTTGGCACAAGGCCAAACAAGCTGCAAAGAAGTCTAAAAATAAAGAAGAAAGCGAATTCTCTGACAGAGATTGGGCTCTTGTAAATCATATATACCATAGCATGTCTAAGTCTCATAGCGTCGAAGATATATCTAAAGATATGCTTTTTGCCGTCAAGATAGGAGACGCTGCGCTCGTAGATTCCTTGCTTGCTAAAGCAAAACACATGTCATCGATTGGTCAAGGCGATGACCTTGAGAAGGCTAGACCAAAAACTTACGATGAAGATTATTTGCCAGACGAAGATCAGCCGGAAGAGTATGAGCCGGAGATTATAGAAGAAGAGGACCTTAATAAGCCGCAATTAGATGAGAACGAAGAACCAGAAGAGCGCGAACAAGACGTAGATCCTAGATCGTTCGACGTTTCTCAGATGTTTGATGAACCTTCAGACGAGTATGAAGAAGGATTTGAGCCTGAAACTGCGGTAGGGAGACAAAAACCCTCTAAGGCACATAGAGAAGATATGACGCCCGAGCAGCTTGAGGCGGTGCGACTCTTTACTGGGCCTCTCGAAGCGCATAACAATAGGCTTCGCAATGTAAACGCAGAAGCACATGTTAACCCCGAAAAATTTAGAAGGGGTCGTCAGATAGCTGCTGTTCATGACGCCATGCGAGATCATAAAGGTGCTATCGAGCAACTTAGAAGTTCTGAAGAATACAGAAAGTCTACTCGTGGGCAACAGGCCCGGCTTGAAGCTGAATTCAATAAAAAGTGGAAAGAAGAGAATCCAGAGCACCAGCAAAAAGTTGTGTCTGCTATGGCTGAAGCGCGCGAGCATGCCGCCCGCGCAAAAGAACTTCATGGTGCAAACAAACAGCTTCAGTCTCAACACATCTTAAGGGGCGCAACTGCTGGTTCTGGCATAATGTCTTCAGAGGCTGCCGCTCAGCATGTTGGTGGCGTACGTGGCGACGATGAAGGCCCTACTGTAGCCGGCGTAATGCAAGATCCTGCTGCCCCTTTCGCTAGAATGCACTCTAAAATACTTCAAGGTTTGGAAGGTAGATTGCGAGGAGCATCTCCATCCATGAACGAAGATGAATTTCAGCAAGCCAAGGAGTCTTTGGCTGGTGAGATAAGGCAAATACAGTTGGACGCGCCCAAAATACTCAAAGATCCTGTAGTCAAAAAGATATATGATAATTTTGTCGGCAAATATTATCCTCTGATTACGCAATCAGAGAGAAAGATATTGAATAATCCAGATTACTCCATGCATAGAGAACATGTCGGACAAGGAGATCTTGTAGAGCCTGGGCTGCACGCACTAATTAACGCCGTCAATACCTATAATCCCGAGCACCACTCTAAGGCGAAATTTCCCACTTATGCTCAGGGGCTTATCACTAATGCGATGAAAAATCATCTCACCGAAGAATATCGTCGCGCAGTTCCCTTAGAACTCAGAGAACAAGCTAAGGCGCAAACAAAAGCAGGTAAAATGCCTAGTCCACAGGTACCTGCACCTAGCACTGAGCGTAAACAGTTTGTTGAGCAGGCTGCGCCTAAAGCAACTACGACAGTCGCACCAGAAAAACCCGCTATGCGCGATCCGTTCAAGCACGCCGCCATGAATCCCGAGCGCACTCAGAGAATGCACGGCGTTAATGCGGCAAAGAGCGTAATAAGGCGCACGCCTCAGGCTACTGCTGCGGCTGCACCGGTCAAACAACCAAAGATACATCACGATATCAGCAGCGAGATAGAGAGCGAGATGAGTGGTTATAGTGGTTTCGGAGGAAACAATGAGTAATCATGACGATAAAACCGGCTCATCTCAATATTACGACGAGCTGGTTGGCGAAGGTTTTATACCATCGTCCGATCCTAAGCCACCAAG